>Ga0214480_100312_pt1 | contig 24534 bp, 18 predicted proteins | sample M1_20Mar14CPVII9_3_FD_165042 | JGI IMG/M metagenome (GOLD analysis project Ga0214480, IMG submission 165042) | Marine eukaryotic communities from Monterey Bay, California, United States - M1_20Mar14CPVII9sort6BwellE17 | ecosystem: Environmental > Aquatic > Marine > Unclassified | place: USA... | reverse complement strand
TCGTGTCACCAGATAATAGTACCAAGAAGGAAGGACAATCTCCATTTGGTTTCTCCAATATGATGGATCCCTTCGGAGAACTCGATGAAGATGGTTTCAAAGACGTAAAGGTAGTAAAGGAGAAGTGTTCCGATGTTGACAGTGAATTGTTTGAGACTCCCAAGTTTAATGAAAGTGTCAATCGATTACTCAAGAGTGCACAAGAGCAACCTCCCAAGTCGGCAGATGATGCTGTTAACAAGTCTGTGTCAACCAGGGCGAAGATGTGGATGAGTTCTGTCGAGAAGAGAACTCAGCAGCGAGTAGTAGGAGAGGGAGACTCGTCTTCTGCAATGGAGGTTGATAGTAATGCTCCTCAAGTGAACAATGCAACTGGCGTACAAGAAGATCCACCACAGAACCTTGATCCACCAACTACTTATACTGCTGGTACTAAGAATGCTAAGAAGGCAGACTCGTGGATAAGATCACAAAAGAACGACAGCAGCAGTGAGAACAGTGAAGGAGATGTAAACAACAAATCAAGTTCTGTTGGTAATCTTCGATCCAATTATGAGAACAAGGCTCAAGCTAATGTCAAGGCATTAGAACCACCGCCCCCCGTTGCTGAGACCAAGCCAGTATTCATCAAGACTAACAGTGCAAGTCAAAATGATGTCTACTTCCGTTCGAGTGCCATGGGTATTCGATTGAAGCGTGGCGAGGATGGGTTCGTACGGGTTGTATCAGTTACTGAAGCAACTACTGGTTCATCAATCGTTCGAGATGGTGATGTTGAACCGGAGGATAGGGTATTGGAGGCGGCTGGTGTTGATTTGCGCGAGCCAATTACCAATAGTCAATGGGGAGAGACGGTGACAAAGATTCGAAGCGCTCCGCGTCCAATGAAGTTTGTTGTTTCAGCCGGACCAAAGAGGAAGAGCATGAAGGCAACTACTGAGCAATCATCATCTCTTCCCCCTCCTCCTGCAAAGTATGTGATGGAATCTCGTTTATCTAAAACACCTCAAGGTCAGCAAGTTCTCCAGACTCTTTCAACAGCTCGTACTTCTGATCGTGATACTTCTGCTGTTCGTGTTGCCTACGGTGCAGATGATTTGTCACAGACTGCGGATAATACAGTTGCTAGTAGATCTATGGATGATGACGAGGAGACTGGTGACCCACGCAAGGATTCCATCTTTAAGCGTATTGCATCTGGCTGTGCGGCACCTACCCAGGCCTGCACAACGCCCAGCAATCAACAACCTAACTCTTCACTTGATAACAAAGATGAGGACGGAAAGGTTCCAATGGCTCATTTACAGTTTCTTAGAACCAACCCAAGTATTGCACGCGTGAAGGATGCGGCATCAAGAGTAACAGGCCGTTCTGATATCTTCAAGTGTGGAAGACCTGACACCATTTTCGAGGAGCCAGGTGCAGATGACAATAAGCCGCCAAGGAGGAGGAGTTCTTCTAAGGCAAATGATAGATCTATGCAATCATACAACACCAGTATGAGCCGATCACGTTCACTTGAATCTGCATCTTATGAAAACGATTCTCAAACAATGGGGTCAACAATATCAGGTGGAGGAACAGGTAACACGGCATACCTTGAACAGCTTGCTCTTAATTCTGCTGTTGCAAATAACAAGTCCACAAGATCACGAAGAGATAATGCCGATAGTAGTTATAATATTGCAAAGAAGACAAAGGTACAATATGGTTCTCCATTGCAGCAGGGGAATGATACTACAGATTGGCCTGTAGAAGATAATAATGCACAGTCTAATGTTGTTGTGAATAAAGAAGAGGATGATCAATATGAGATATAGATGAAAGAAGAAAAAGAATATAGAGAATAATGAGAAGTGATAGAAAGAATTGATGTGTATATGTTAACAAGTATTAGTGAAGTAAATGTTATCAAACCACTATGTATGTATCTATGTTTTAGAACTAGCTAATAACGAAAGTACAAGAGTGTGATCAAATAAAAGGATCTATTTTGAATGTCTATTGTTTGAATATATATCCAGACGACTATCAAGTGAATTGTGTAGAACAGAGTAGAGTGTCAAAACCACAAACGTCAAGAAGGATGGTCCAACCATCCCTTCTTAACGCACCATACATATAGAACACTCTCCAATACTCCACAACCCATAATACCCTTTCATATAACTCCCAAAGGATGTCCACATAACCCCCTACAAACCCAATGAACTAAACTATATCTAGTATGCCTGAGACTGGGATTGGGTGGAAGGCTTCTTCTTCTTGGGAAGGAGAACAGCGTGAATGTTCGAGAGTACTCCTCCACCGGCAATGGTAACTCCACTCTGGTATAAGGTTGGAAGATATTGTTATGATACACGTGAGTATGATATAAAAAGTATAGGCAAATCAAACACAATATAAACACATACCAACAACTTGTTCAATTCCTCATCATTACGAACCGCAAGGGTAATATGACGGGGCGTGATACGGCTACGCTTGTTATCACGTGCGGCATTACCGGCAAGTTCCAAAATCTCAGCAGTTAGGTATTCTAACACGGCGGCGAGGTAGACGGGAGCACCGGCACCCATGCGCTTGGCATACTTTCCTTGACGGAGGTAACGACCGATACGACCGACGGGGAATTGCAATCCTAGTGTATTAATAAGTTGAGAGAGAAGATGAGAATTTTAAGCATGCATCATGTGTCATGTGGTAAGATAACATCCAAAAAGATATCTTCTTACCTGCCTTCTGAGAGTTAGAGACGGAACTCTTCTTCTCGCCGCGGCCTCCTGTTCCTTTTCCTGTATATTATAGGTTGTTATATTGTAGAGATATGAAGTTGAGGGTGAGTATTAGTAACTAATAGAGCCGTTATCACAAAACCAATGCCATCATTTTTTTTGTGGCCCTCCGCTGTTCAATAAAATACACCCGGACACACACCCCGCCGTGGCGACACGTTCCAAGGCCTTGCCTGACAAGTACTTACCAGACATGGTGATTAGATTTGATATTGATAGAGGATAGTGGTAGTTGTTGTTTGCAACAAAGCTTACTAAAATTTATGATTTCAATTTGTGCTAAGATTTCTATTGTGAATATTCATCCCGAAAATATCCCGGTATCCCGATAATTATCCTGTTAAGTAATATTTACCGTTAAATCGTCCCGATATATCCCAATAATTCGTTTTCGGGATATAAATCTTACTAAGATATTGGATTATATTGATCCCAAAAAATACCGATATCCCGATAATTATCCCGGAAAGTAACATTTACCGTTAAATCATTCCGATAAATCCCGATAATGTAATTTTCGGGATGTAAACTAGCGGATCTTCCTGAAATCTTTCAGATTTCATTACAAAACTGGCGACCAAACGAAATCGTCATGTCATGTCTTAAGCTGCATGGTTATAGGCTATGTCTATCTAACGAGGAAGCTAGTATGATGACGGCGGCGGTTTATGCTGTTTATTAAGTTAAGTTTCTAGAACATAAATGTTATACAGCAACACAGAGTTGCAGCAAGTCCGTAAAGTATATATGAAATCTCCTTCCGCGGTGTTAAATTGTTTGTTTCAATACCTACTTCTATACTGTCAGTGTCAAGCGTATCATTACTTGGCATTTCCGAGTCTCCATCAAGTGCTGTATTGTTCAGCAGCATAATTTCAACTGGCTTCTCTGTTGTCGGAGCAGTAGTTGTAGGCCTACTCGTTGGACTTGCTGAAGCTATTGGTGTCATCGTGATTGGAGGATATGTCGGCCTGCTTGTGGGCGATGGAGTTGGGCGTCTCGTAACTTTTGGAGGCGCAACATAAGGACAAGGCCAGCTTGTAAAGTTTTCAACTGGTGCACAAGGATTCCTATCATAATCAAATGTGCCAATGAAGCCTCTCGGTCTTCTGTAGTATGGCCCTTCTAGATTCTTTACCCACGGATAACTCAAAACGCCATCGCCTTCATAAATCTCCAAAGCTTTATTGCTGGTAGTCTTGCCGTATATCTTCTTACCATCGTTGTCGCCTTCAAGTGGATAACTAAACAAGATAGGAATCGCTTCACCCTCTTCGTTCTTGAATCTATTTGTGATTGTGATAAAGATTGTTCTTTGTCCACCATCTCCTGGAACATGCACGGGTGTGAATCCTTTGTATTCAAGCACTTCAGTTGTGTTTTCATTCTCAACAATACTATCATCGGCAAGGACACGAACATATTCTTTAGCACCTTTTCCTGTAACTTGTCCACTGGCAATAAAGTCAAAAGCTGTTGTATAACCGACGAACTTCTGATATGGTCCCAACTTACTGTAGACTTCATATTCAAGAATACCTTCATGCAGTGTCACAAACTGCATGCCTTTTAAAAGTATTGTATTTCCACCTTTTGGTGTCCTCACAGTGAAAATTAGCCCGTACGATCCAGTTGGGCCAGGATCGATCCTAACTTCTAACGACTGATCAAATGATCGTGTTGGTGCCAAACTAGGACTTGCACTCGGTACTTCTACCACACTTTCTTCATCAATAGCATATATTTCCCTTAATGCCATGAAGAATGTTGATGATTGTTTCATTGAATTGATAAATGATTGTATACCCTGTTCAACATTGATTGAATCAATAATCTCATTACCCATGAATTGATCTGTGAATGATAATGAGTCTATCGGTATATATTCTCCGACGACCTGTATCTCTACATCTAATGATGTTCTTTTGGACATATCATTATCCCAATCAACAGCTACTTGGACACATGGTCGATCATATTCTGAATAGGATGCTCTGACATTTGATATATCTAGTTTTCCTTTGAGTCTCGGTGACTCTGCCAAGTATTGCAGTAGGAGAGTTTCAAATGTATTTTCATCTTGTCGAGACATTTTCGGTATAGTAACATCTTGGTTCACAGTGTTGTCATTATTATTACTATCTGCCGTTATACCATTATTTGATAAATGCCAATCCCTATCAAATGCTAATGATATAACACCATTCCAATATAGCTTTCTAGTTCTAGCATAACATCCTGCACTTGCAATACATTTTCGTAGTCGGCCATTTTCTTTTGGTGGACAAGAAGCGTCCAATCCATTTGGACAGGGAAACTCACATTTGGCATTAGCTTCACCCCAATTGAATCCACAATAGAAGTCTGAAGCCGAACAAAGTTAGCTGATGTGTGAATCTTCATAATATGAAACGGCATACAAAGAGAAACTTACCTTTTGTTGGATCATCATCTGGTAGTAGCTGTGCAGTACATAAAAGCTTATCATTGACATTAACAATATAATTTGGCACGATTATTGCGAATAATATTATTGCAAATTTGAACATAAGATGTGCACAACTATGGTAATATCGGGTCATCATATACTACCCCTCTGTTTTAGACTGACTTATACTGTATTATATAATACTAATTGCAATTGCATCGCTATCAATATACTCAGCAATACTGTTGTTTAATGTTTGTTTAGATGCAAGGGCAAACTGTCCGGCGCGTCAGTGCCCCTGTACCCTACGCGCCACCAAATCTAAAAAAACAAAGATGGTCTACCACAAGTCAATTTAATCAATACATATCTCACCACGCATCGGCATATCCACATTCTTATTGTAGTCGTTACATAGGGAGGATCCATCTGATCATCGTCTGTAACAAATTGCCCAAGCGGCCACGAGAGACGACTATTAATTTTTAATTTTTGAGAAGGGTATAATTTTCTTAGGGTTGAACTTTATAATAATATCTTATATCAAGTATTACAATAAATCACTGGATATACTTTCAAAGAGGTTTTATTGCATCTTCTGTATCGTCAAACTACAAAACATTCACCGCCGCTCATCTTACCCCGCGGCAGACTAATCATATCATACATAAGCTTTGCAATTGAGGTGACACATAATTATATCTTGCAATAAATAAACCAAAGTCAATAAGCTTGAAACAAACAATGGTCACATATTACGATAATATAATCAACAACACAATGATTAATAATGTATCCGATAATAATAATAATTTTGGGGCATTAATTTCTGCACCGACAATGAATAACAACTCGAGCACTAAGCGATTAGCCAGCACAAGAGAAGATTTGGAAAAGAGTTGGCAAATGGTACCCCAGGATGATAATACAATGATGATGCAAGATAATAACAAGACATTTGCACGAGGACCTAGCTTGCGTCATTGTATTAGTAATGATAATGATCTTGGTATGACTTCCGAGGAGGATGAGAGTTATAATGAAAGTCGAGTAAAGCGCCGTAGGACAATCCCTGCTGCTACCCAATTCACAAATGATAATGATAACATTATGATGGATGAGGGTGTTTCACTACTTGCTACGAACAAACCAATACGTATCTCACCTTCAACACGACCTAGGCAGACGGATGTGCCTATCAAGGCAGGTTGGTACGAGGGTGATATTGATTCAAATGGTGCTCGTCATGGACGAGGTGTAACAAAGAATGATGATGGTACAGAATATCAAGGAAATTATGTTCGTGATGTTATGGAGGGTAGTAATGGAAGGTATCAGTTCGTTACTACTCGACATCTTGTGCCGAATCCAGACTGTAATGGCTCCCACTTACATCGGCATGTCGAGAAATCATTTGTTGGGACATTCAAACAAGATGTTCCGACCGGAGTAGGCATGTATATTACCAAAACTGTTGATTGTGCACCCCAGGTATTGGGTGGTCACCCACTTGATATCCGTTACATGGAAGTAGTATATGATGTTGGTATGCATAAGAATGTAGCAGTAGGTGAGGGTATTCGTGTCATCTATCAGACAACGAATGCTAATGGTAGGAGTACATTGGAAATGAATTGTTACAGATTGGATGGTGGAGAGACAACGAATACTCAAGTTGCTTCCGATTATGCCAAGTGGATTTTCCAGTGTATGAATATTGACTTTCCACCTCCTCCTTCATCATCCTCTGGAATGATCATGATGTAAGGAGAAGGTGGTTGAGAAATGAGAGAGTGAAGTACGAGTTTTGAACAGCAGAGAAGAGATTGTGAATCATAAGATATATGAATCAGACAACAGAGAGAGGGAAAATGACATTTAGCTAGACAAGTGCAAAGAAGAGATAGACAAAAAGAACATTGAACAAAGGGGAAACTATTATTGGTAGCTACAAATAAAACAAAAGGGGAAAGCATTTACGAAGGAATGTGACAGCGCACATTTCCACAGAGATTGGATAATCACAGATAACATATTATAAGAATATTGGTTATTCTGATATTTTGTTGTATATACATGCTTTATCCCTTTAGTGTGTTTGTGATCATTCCAACCTTGGCCACACATTACCATCACGGATAAACTTGATACTTCCGTCCTTTTGAATTACTCCACTAAAGTCTCGTGGCCCTCCCTTGGGACTGAAGTCAATAATAATTGCTCGATTTCCTATGACTATTGCTGGTAAAGTATAATCCTTTGGTTCTCCGAGACCGCCTCCACCCCTAACTTCGGCCAGTTGGTAGTCACCAATAGAATTATCAAGTAGTTTGACTGTTCGAGTGCCTCCAGGATGATTGTTAGGATCTGAATACTTTCCAACAAAGACTTCTCCACCTTTTGATGCGGCAGATGATGTTGATGGATTTGAACTTAAGATACCGATTGTTGATATAGATAGCATCGAGTGTAACATATCTCTGCGACTCGTCGCTGAGTCGGTATCATCTTTGATATGTTTGTGAGGGCTTTTGTTGATAGAAAACCCCTGGCAATAAATGCATGCCATCAACAATAATAAAATTGACTTCATCATTGCAATTGTGTATCCTCTTTTCTCTGAAGTGCTGATACCGCCGCAAACCGGACAAATCTAATATAAATTCTTCCTATAAATATATTCAATATCCAATACAATATATCCTCACAATCACCTGATTAGTCTACATACCACAACATAAATCAACTTTGCCCATGTCATGCAAGTTGCTCCACGTGTAATATGGGAAAGAAAGAAAAAATATTCTGTGGCGGCATAGCGGATTGCATGAATACGTAAATATATAGAAGATGCGACGACGGGTTGTTCTAGATTGAGTATGTTGCCAATGTATCATCATTAGATCAGTTCATATCAATATCGAAATTTGTGGTGCTTTGTTTCAGTGTCGGTTTGATAGGACGTGAGATAAGATACAAAATTTACTCTCATAAATATAAATCTCGCCACTCCCACATCCCACATCAAGTATTATGTCCAATGAAGATAATAATAAAGAAGAAGAAGATCTACTCGATATTACAGATCTGATACGAAAATATGCATCAGAATGTTTATCATATTCACAACCTTTTATACCGCAGGCAAAAGAAGCAGCAAATGTCTTCTCCAGCAGTGCAATAAATGATACTAATAATAATTTGACTGATGGTACACTACTTGAAGGTTTGCATATCCAAGGTACAGCCATAAACAATACATCACATAATGCAACAAAACTGTTGGATTTGCAAGATACCATGCAGGCATTGGAATTGGGTGATAAGCGTATGGATTGTTGTGAGATACCTCTAGATGATATCAAACAGCTGAGTAAAGAGACAAGTACGCCACAGATTATTACTTATCCGCCTCGTATTGCTCCAACTAGTTTAAGTGATGGCACGCCGATATGTACAACGTCAACATCACCATCCAATTTAAACAACAATACAACAACTTTAAACATATCACAAAATAATACTACACTCCTCTTACCAACATCACCATGTCCATCACTCTTACCATATTGGAATACCCTACAACTATCACAAAATAATACAATATTACCATTGATTATATTACAATTAATATCATTAGAAGCATATATAGGTACGAATAATGGAGGGTCCAATGCTATTGAAACTTTATATTGTATGTTATGGTTCCATGATGGTGTGTTGATTGATATGAGTGAACGGTTAGATGTTGATACTATTGTTGAGAATGTTTCTGCTAAAGTGAATGATAGTTCTGGCAAAGATATTGAAGTTGATACTGATATTGATGAATTGACAGTAGCACAATGGGTACTATTCGCATCATCACTTGGTGTTGTTAGAATAGCTGAAGCTATACGTTGGGTGGTTGTGAATGCTGACTTGTACGAAGAAGAAGATTTTGGTATTGCATTGCATGGAGTAAAAGAAGAAGAGGATGAATATGATAGCAGTGAGTTGAGCAGTGGAGTGATTAGGAATGAAGAGATTGACAACTTTGCAAATGATATTACTAATGGAACAACAAACGGTAAAAAGAAGAAGGGCAAGAGGGGAGGTACTGCAACGAGATTTTGCCCTGCATTGCAGGGAAGTCAATACTGTGAAATTGTATGGGACACTGCAATATCATATCTTCAAAAGTATCGTTCATCGTGTATTGCAAGGAAGGATGACGGCATAGATAAGGAGAGGTTGAATCAAACAATCGACGTACTGGAAGACATACTACTTTTTCAACAATCTTTCTACCAAGCAGTCAAGATATTATCCAATCTAAATGATGAGACTGTACGAAACTTTACTAAGATTGCATCAAAGAGATCTCAAGAGACTGTTACTTTGTTAGAAAAAGTGCGTGATAGTTCAGTTCTAACAGAGTTGTTGAATCATGGACTACTTGGCATTGATGGTCAATTACAACCAATTGACAATGAATCTCAACTAAATGCCTTACTTTCGGCATCATTTGACCCCTTTGTAAATCGTCGTCTACTTGGGAATGCTCCCGTGAGGAAGGCACAATTCAGTCAACCAAAAGAAATGTTATCATCACTCTCACAACTTGTTGATGAATTAGATTGGGGCGTGTGCAGTGTATTACTTCATGGAAATACTCTGGGAAGGATAATACGAATGTTGGAGAATAATTCTCTGCGAGCAAGTGGTGGAGTAGTTCCTACGATACAACCCAAGAAAGACGACAAGTCCAAGGAGAAGACCGAGAAACCTATTGGTATGAATATCTTGTCTCGATCTCTTATTGTTCTGAATTTATACTTTGATGATAAGATCCTTGGACAGTATGATTTCCCAGATATGATTGGTAAGTCAGATGTACTGTGTGCCTATATTCGGCGGCGGCGGCAGTAGATGGAAGATCTCGAAGTTCTATAGGCGTTGCCTGAGCTCTTTATACTCCATGAGCTGTGTCCAGAGAACAAAAGGTTTTCTACTAAGGATGCAAAACAGGTGTCACAGTCTTCGTAGAATACTCAAAGTCAACGTTTTAACCCAACTTGAGTCCTTCTTTCAGTGGACTTTTGATTGGACCTGTCTGTTGATACATTTCTTTATTGTGTGTTTGTATACGTTGCGGACGTTTGTTTATAGCATCCAATTATAATAACTCACAAGTCTCTATACCATTTGATGATCCAAGCCCAACATGTTAAACAACAAAGTAATGCCCCAGAACTGCTTCTTGAGTCGGATGATTGGATAGTAAAGATGGCGAAACCACTGTATGATGTTCTTAAATGTTGCTGTCTCAATCGACATAGAGAAGGAGGCTTCATCAAAGTGATGCTAATTCCTGCCTTCCGCACCCTTCAATTTCAAGCCACGGCAACTGACGAGAAATTTCGAAACGATCATCAACTTGATGTCGGAACAACACCAGCATATGCAACCAATTATGTAATTCTGAGTACAATCAGAGTGATGGAAAGACATATCAGTCTTGGAATTGAACTTGGCCTGTATCCAAATTGGTATGATTTGAGTACTTCATTGTGGTATAGAGATTTCTTACTGAGCGCCATGATTAATGTAAAGGCATCAATCGAACGCGAGAAGAAACAGAGAAAAGAGATTGATTTGCAATTCAAGATGGAACAAGAAGAGGAAGAGAGAAAGAGTAAGAAGAAGGGCAAATCAAAGAAGAATAAAAGATCAAGACAACAACCTTCTTCACCGTCTTCAAGTACATTGAAAGAGAATGTCACAGCTGAAGATTTTGAAGGTAAGATAATTTGTTGTTAGTTGTAACTGTGATGAAACAATCAAGTGCATGATGAAACTAATCTCCCTTTGCTTAGACCGACTGGATTACATGTGTCTCGTGCTGCATAGAAATATCAACCGTGGATTAGTGCGATGCATTGCTGCGCTGTGTCAAGCCAAGCTACTCAAGTAAGAAGATTAACTGAGCATGACATCATTCTACTAATACTTGATCTCACATTATGCACCCACTTAACCCTATCCCACAGAGATCCTCCTGCTTCACTCACAATGTTCACTACCCATGAAATGAGATTTGCAAAGAGGTTTGAAGTGTTTAGTGATATACCCCAACCTCCCCCACTTTCATACAATGATTACAAACAAGGTTCAGACTACTCATCAGTTAAGAACAAAGACTTGCTGTCGTCTGCATCGGAATGTTTTCGGTCTGCCAAGGGTATAATCGATTGGCTTTTGGAGGTGATTGTTTCAGATAAAGTTGATGATACAACAAGTGCCGAGAAGCGATCAGATGATGATATGTTCCTTCCTGTTCACCGTGATGAAGTCCTGTCCTTGGCAAAAGTATGTGTTACCAACTCTCTCTTTTTACTCAAGTTGTCATCAGTTGTGGACGCTGAGAAGAACTCCAAAAGTGTCTCCTTGGAATACAAGGTCAATAAGATGTATTGTACCTTTGTCTTCCAGTGAGCAGCATACTTTATAAAATAAGTATACACTCGAGGAGGCCAAAGGATTTACCACTTAAAAATGTTTTTTTTTATCTCACAATACATCGACTCGCACCACACTTCTAAACAATAGAGACAATAATTATCATTACTAGTGTGAGCGTCCTTCCTCCACAACCTCTTCGCTTGCCGCCATAGTAATATATTCAATACGAAGAGGAACAAACAAGACTGCAATGAAGCTACTCGTTCTCTTTGTCATTCTAGCTAATCTTTTGCTCGTCGCACAACTATCGTTTGGATGTGTCATTCATAATTCAAATAGTGGAGTATGCACGAAGAAGTATTTACCTGTGTCTGACGATTTGCAAGTCGAAGAGGCAAAGGCACGGTGGCAAGAAGATCTTCCATTCTGCGGGAAATACGTCGGCAACTATTACTCTCCGTGTGTTCCTGCTATGCCTACGACTGATTGGACTGCTTTAGACGCCAACTTTCCTGAAGGACGACTAGCATTAAGTGATGGAGACAATGCTCATCCAGAAGATGTCTATTCAATTAAAAGCAAGGACAAATGGATAGAGGAAACCGTCATGAGTACAATCGCATCTCGAATTGAGTTAGAAAAGCAACAAGGATCTCGTCGACATTACTTCAAGAACAAGGATTGTCAAGAGGCGTACGGACGCTATTTGTGTTGGTTGAACTTCCCCAGGTAATAGAGATACTCTTCTGACCTTTATCTTCCTTCCTGTCTTTGCTAACAAAAATTACAATCATCTCTCTTCCCAGATGTGACGAGTTCCAACAATCTCTCGGCATGTGCCAGTCTGCCTGCGAGAATATGTATCGAGTTTGCGGGTTCCCATCTGATCTTTGGAGATGCGATACAAATGTAGTTGATGGAGAAGACGAGCATGATGTCCGAGCCTTCTTTCCTGGACAGCCCTTTATCAGAAACGAGTATCATTCCAAAACAAAGGAACCATTAGCCGTGTGCACACCGGCTATCAAAGGAGAAGCTTCCTCTCAATATGGTATGAAATGGTTGTCGTGCATTTTACTGTTGGCTTCAGTTTACTATGTATTCTAATGAGAGAAGCGTCGAGGTATATAAACAAGATCTCACTATAATTACCCATAACAAACACACTATACATACTGTACTAATCTTCCAACGAATATATAATCATCATACACCTACCAATGCTTCCTCAACGAACTCCAAAATGGCTGTATTTACTGCTCGAGGTGCCTCGTCGTGGGGACAATGCCCAGCATCGATACTAACTCGTTTTATCCACTTGTTGCCATTCTTCCCTTCTCCATGAAACTCTCTGTGTAATATCTCCATCTTGTCTGCGGCTGCTGGTCGTATCCATGGATCACTCTCTCCCCAACATAATAATGTAGGACAATCTAGTTCTTTTATAATATCATCAACATAGGCCTGAGGTCCGCTTCCGTTCTTGGTAATTACACGATAGAATACTTCAGCAGCAGTGTCTTCAAGGGCTGGAGTTTGGATACTCTCAACTAACTCTGAATCGACATTGGAATCATCAATAGGGTATACTTGTCGCAGGATTTGTTCGATCCGTGCTGGCTGTTTGGTGTAGATGAAGCTTAATGCAATTACAAATCTTTGAATTGCTGCAGATACTGCTTCGATTATTGGGTTGGTGTCCTTCTTCTCTTCTAAAGCTTCTGGGTCTCTGAAGCGACCGGCTGCATTCAAAAGTATACAACCAGCAATACTATCTTTAATCCTGTCATCAGAACAAGCATACATTGCCGTATATCCACCAAGAGAGTTACCAGCAATTGATACCTTCTTTGTACTATCCTCTTCTCCATTCAATATAACTTGTTGTGTAAAATCTACTACTTGATCCTTCCAGACCTGATACAATATTGCAGAAGTAGGTAAGATGATATGAGAGAGCATATTATGATATACACAGAAAAGTTATTCTTACACTAGCATCATAATCTTGAATAGGCTTGTCACTAAAACCGAATCCTAGTAAATCAATTGCATACACATGATACTGCCGTGCTAGTTCAGGTATGTTGTATCTCCAATGATATGATGACGCCCCAAAACCACTGTACAATATATGAGCAAAAAAAGTACATAGATATGAGCAAAATAAAAATCACATGAGCATCACATATATGAAAGCAATTGCAATCTAAAATATTCAATTACTCACTGTACTAGAAGAATGGCTGGTTTAGAAGAGTCGCCCATTTCAAGATAATTGATTGAGTGTGTTGTTTTACTATTGTCGTCATTGTTTGTGTTATCCCATTGCCAAGTAGAGTATCCAGGAGAGTACGGCAGTCTATCGTTTGTATGATGGTCAAAATCTTTTAGAATAGATGGCTGTGATGTAACTGCTGATTGGGTAGAAGTAGTTGTTGCTGTATCAGTTACTGTCGATTGCAATGTAACTAATTTGTTTTGTCTTTGTGAGATTGTTGGTTGGGTAAAAGAGAATGACAATACTCTCGTCACCGACATTAACGCCAACGCCACTATTATTCCTCGAATCATCTTGTTAGTTATTTACCCTTAATACCAATGTTACTTCTACTAAGACTATGTTGACATAGACACCACTATCTTACCACCTCACGCCGCCATGTCGACATCCTCACTAAATACTGAAAATCTGTTCGATTCGTTGTATCGCTGAATCCAGTCCATCACCCTCTATCCATCAAATTCAGCTGCTTTGCCGTCGGCACTTATTGTTGGTATATACTGTAGGTTTGTCTTTATCTTCATAGTACCAGAGGGCTTCCTACTATTTGTTTTGAACAACATATCATACAATAAAAATTGCAGTAAAATAAGTATAAATCCGTCCGTCATTGTAGGGAACAAAAGAAAGAACTATTAACAGAACAATAATATGCTCATCCACAAGTTATTCATCCTAGCTGCCCCATTTGCTTCGGCCTTTACACCCTCTACACAACTAAATGGTGCCAATACTGCTTCACTATCATGGAACAACAACAAGGTATCCATTCAACAACAACCAACATTTACAACCACAAACACACAACTCGGTGTATCATTTAGTAGTCCACGAAGTAGTACTGAAATTCCATCTGCTGAGATATGTCCCCAGAGTGTGACATCGCCTAATGGCTCACCTAATCCGTGGGAGATTCATAAGTTTGGTGGTGCTTCCCGTAAGTTAACTTGTGTGCATATCTTATGTACTTTTTTGTATTGTTTATGATTTATACTAACAATACATACCACCTAAATATGATATACAGTCGCTGATGCTGGACTATACCGCACAGTGGGAGACTTACTAATCACTGAAAGTTCTGGACGTGAAGTAGACGGTAAACACACTGGATCAATCCCAACTATGGCAATTGTTTCAGCTCGAGGTGGAATGACTGACTTATTAGTTGCCGTTGTAGACTCTGCATTACAGGATATTAACCAAGCCGAAGTGGAATTAGATCGTGCATTAGAAGGACAATTATCAATATTAAATGAATTGGCACCATCAGAAATTACTGCACCCATTGAAGAACGTATGCGTAAGGATGCTAAGGATATACTAAGTGTCGTGCAGAGTTTACGTATGATACGATCGGTACCCCCCAGTGTTATGGAGGTGGTTACTGGATTTGGCGAGATATGGAGTGCTCAGACATTGTATGCATATTTGAAAAATAAGGGTGTTAAGACTGCATGGTTGGATGCACGAGATGTACTTATTGTTAAGTCAAATTCGAATGCAGGATTGGGAGATAAAGGGTCTGCATCATCAACTGGGGGTGTTGTACCTCTTTGGGTTGATACTGCAACTAAGATGGAGGAATGGTGGAATACTGAAGGAAAGAAGGAGGGTGTTAATGAAGTGAAAGATGATGGATCGCTTCCTGATGAAGGTGATGATTCAGCTCCGATTGTAATCGCGACAGGATTTGTTGCCACCTCATCAGAGGGTGTTCCTACAACTCTTAAGCGTTCTGGATCAGATTATTCGGCAACCATCTTTGCTAAGCTTGTAGGTTCGGCCCGTGTTACCATGTGGAAGAATACTGATGGTGTATACACTGCTGATCCACGACGTGTTCCTGAGGCATTTAGTATTAGTTCACTGAAGTATGATGAAGCAATGGAATTGGCATATTTTGGTGCACAAGTGTTACATCCTTCTGCAATGGTACCATGCATCGATTCCAATATACCTGTCTATGTTCGTAACATCTTTAATCCTGCATTTGAGGGAACTGTCATTCAGGGACGTTGTGCTAGTTTGTCGGAGGCTAATCAAGAAGGGAAAGTAACGAATTGGAGATCTAATAAAGGTGTCGTGCCTATCAAGGGTATTACCAGTGTAGATGCCGTTTCATTACTAACTCTTGAGGGTGCCAGTGTTATTGGAGGCGCCGAGGTAGCTGAGCGATTCATGGGTGCTATGGCAGATGCTAATATTGATGTACTTATTATTACACAGGCATCATCAGAGTCAAGTATTACAGTGGTTGTACCAGAAAGTCAAGGCAAGGCGGCATTAGAGGCATTAAGATCAACTTTCGAGCTCGAACTGTCTCGATCGAATGTGAACTCGATTTCATTGACTGATTCTCCCATGGCCATCGTTGCCATCATCGGCGAGGGTATGGCAATGCAGTCCGGAGTATCAGCAAGCTTTATGAGCAGTCTCGCCAAGGCCAATGTGAATATTAGAGTTATTGCACAGGGTTCGTCGGAAAGACAAGTTGCAGTAGTCGTTGAGGCAAATGACGCATCACGAGCCTTAAGAGCAGCTCACATGGCCTTCACTCTGTCTCAGACAATGGTATCAGTGGCCATATTGGGAGGTACCGGCAAGTTGGGTTCTGCCTTGATTCGACAAATTCACAGTCAGAAGGAGAATCTCACCAGAAATCTCAACTTTGGTGTCTGTGTAAATACTATTGCATCGTCAAACAAGATGTTTATGGCATCATGTTTGGTAGACTTTGATGACATCGATGGTTTGCTTGATAGTGATGACGCACAGGATTTGGATATGGATGCATTACAAGCCTCTCTCGAAGCCGATGTTAATCCGCATAGGATTGTTATTGATTGTACTAATGATGATAAGGTGGCTGATCAATATGAAAAATGGATGGACGCCGGTGTGAATGTGATTAGTCCAGGTCGACAAGCAGCTGCTGGCCCAATGGAGCGTTACCAGGCCATTCAGAGAGCACATCGTGTAAACAGCGTTGAGTGGCAGTATGAGAGTACTGTCGGGTCAGCCTTGCCCATTGTCTCAACTTTGAGAGATTTGGTACAGACTGGAGATGAAGTACAATCTATAAGAGGTTGTTTGAGTGGAACCATGGCATATGTTTTCCGCAATATGGGTGAGAACGATATGTCATTTTCAGAAGCAGTGAAACAAGCAATTGGTCAAGACTTTACCGAAAATGATATGCGAGAGGATCTAAGTGGACTTGATGCAGCACGCAAGATTGTCATTCTCGCCCGTGAGCTGGGCATGAATGTATCGATGGAGGATGTAGAAGTTGAGTCCATACTTCCTGATGAAATCTTAAACAAGGAATATGGTGTTGAAGGCGATGATATGAATGCAGCCATCCTCGAGGATATCATGTCCCTTGATGCTCCACTAATGAAACGGTATGAAGAGGCAGCTGCCGAAGGCAAGAAGCTTAGGTATAAGTTTGTTATTGATGTTGTGAACAACAAATGCAAATGCAGTCTGGAAGCCGTGGATAATTTGGATCCACTATTTCGTCTTCGTGAGAATGAGAATCTGGTTGCCTTTGAAACAAGCAGGTATACTACAAGTCCACTAATTGTCAAGGGAGCAGCAGCTGGTCCTGACTTGGCTGCGTCGGGAATGTTTGCAGACTTGCTGAGGTTGGGAAGAGCATTTGTGGGCAGTCAATCGTAGACGGTTGGAAACAAGTAGTAGTTAGTTTGTAATGTAAATAACTTAATCATATGTGACATGTTGTTTGTTTATACAGTGTACTACTTAACTTGTCAAGAGAGGGAGACGATAATTCCTGTGATGGCTCACCTCCATTCGGCTCAACTCGAACCTGTCATCACAACATCTATGTGGTACCAGAGCTTTTGGAGCAGCATTGCAAATTGTAGGTGCCGGCGGGCTCCCGGAAGATACCCACGAGGATACCGCCCAGAACTTCGCCGTTATTTGCCTCATTAAGCTAGTACGCTAGTTTACTGGCGGCTGGCGTTCATAGTACTCGGCAGATCTTTGCAATACACAGACATATTGCTTAGTAATACGCGATTTATCGCTTTGCCAATTTAGGCTGTATGAAACGATTTATTTGCAAAGTTAAGTAGAAAGTGTTATCGTGCACCAAAAAGAATTGCAGTTTTGTTTTGAAGAGAGAGGTATAATATTATAATATCTATACAATGGAGAGTTCGTCGTCTGAGGATGATGCTCCTATATCCAAAACATACTCACGAAAACGATCTGTATCGGGTACATTATTCAGTAAGTCGATTTGAGAGGTTTGTGTTTGTCCTATGTATAATAATACAAGTTATGATATGCACACCTCACACATACATATTATACTACTTTGTATTGTCTCTGAACATATTATAATAGACTCGGTTAAAAGTCATCTCAGGGTATTAACAAATTCACACAAAGCTGGTAGTCAACCAACTAATGATAACAATTATGAACCGTCTCTCGGCGCGATACACGAAAGTACAAACAGCTTACATAGCAGTGCAACTCCAATAATAAAACCTGGTCACAATTATAATACTGACGAAGATGCTTCAATATTACCCTCTGATAAAATAATACAGCAACATGTAAATCAAGAACAGATTGAATCAGGAGTACCACCTGGCTTTGTACCAATATCAACAGTTTCCAAGAAACCAACATTTACTACACAGCAATCAATATCAACATCCACAAAACAACGACGTAAATTTTACATGTCGGGTGGTAGTCCACGTGCCTCGGGTGCCGTGCCATTAACAAATACATTTTCCTGGTCTGAACAATTCTTTTCTCAAGATGATGAAAGTATATCTGTATCAAATGCGAGTGGTAGTAAACATTCCTCAATACATAATAAGTCTAGCTTTCCAAGTATTGGAGTTGGTTCTAGTACTAGTAACAAATTTGATCCAATTATTGAAGTTACACCACCAGATGATACAGATGAAACATGCAATGATACAGCTATAGAAAAGGTACGACAACGTTCGAAGAAAGCATCACGTGCATCGAATGTTGCGGCATTCGTTACCTTCCTTAAGGCATTATTTGGTATCGGTATGCTTTCCAACCCTGCCGTATTAGGTGAAGTTGGTTTAGTACTTGGTACATTTTGTCATTTATTCATTGTTGTTGGATGTGCATTCTCTTGTTACTTATTATTGGCCGCACGACAATTGGCAAAGTTGGAGATACAGACTAAGCAAAAGAGAGATGATGAAAGGAGAGTAACATATGAAATGTGGAGATTGGAAAATGAACAAAGAGCGGCAGCAGCTGCTGCGGCAATATCCAGTGGTCAACAACAACATCAGCAGCAAGAAGCAACATCATCCTCAGAGCAGCAACCAACTGATATAGCAGTTGTCCAAGGAGTTAACACCGCTGAGAGTAATTTGACTGCGGGCTCGTGGTCAATTGCTCCCGTAGCACTTACATCAATACCATTTGAGAGAGTAAAGACCTCAAAAATAGCACCCAAAGAGGGATGGGGACGATGTGAGGACGCAATACATACAGTCTCGGGGAAGGATTGTAATTACAGTGTAGCTGCCTCGCCGAATAGATTTGCTGCTACACCCTCCTGTGGTAATGTACAAATGATTAGACAACCGTCAACAAAAAGATCGAAGAGGAAGATAACAGATGAATATCAGAGATTTACAGACAATATACATACTAATTACATGCCCCCACCGCCAATGCCAACGACACAATCACGAGCACCTACAAACAAATTGATAACATATGGAGATGTTGCCAAATACCTCGCGGGTAAACGAGCATCATTCTTCATTATATTTACCATCGTTGTCGTTCATCTTATGTTTGCTTCGGGTATGATCCACCTTGCTATTGAGAATCTGTGTTATGTTTTTGGGTGGGAAAGATTAGGATGGTCATATGTTACATATGAATACGACGACGATGATAATGTTCGCCATCGTCGTCTTCCGGGTAGTGAAGATGAAGATCGTGCTAGTCGAAGCAGTGATGAGGAGGAATATTATTTAGAATGGAAGGGACCTGACTTTGTAGGTCGACTTGCCATGGCCTCCCTACTGTTTCCAATCATACAAGGATTACTTCAAATCCCAACCTTGACAGAACTTGCAACAATATCATCTGTTGGTCTATTGACGTATGCAGTTGGATGTGTAGGGTCCATGATGTATACTGCTTTTATATTGACTGAAGGACATCCTTTCTCAGACCGTCCAGATAATATGTGGAAAGCTAAATGGAGTGGTATACCGACTTATGTAGCCACGACGATATATTGCATTGAGGGGATCAACTTGGCATTACCAACTGTAAGCAGTATCGAGGGCAATCAAAGATGGGGTGGAGGAGGGATATCACGGTCTCAAAATGGCAGTGGTGTATCTAAAGAGACACAAGACTCCTCCGTCTTCATTGTTGTTGGGGCTGTCTTTCTATATGGTATAGTAACATTAGTGATTTCATGGGCTGGACTTGCTGGTGGTCTAGGTGGTGGAACTGGAACTATGCATGGAAAGGATGGATGTTGGGATGTCACTTATTGTTTGAACTCGTCGTCTGTGCGATTCATTTACATGCTCTCACTGGGTATAGCATTAGTGTTTACAGTTCCTGTTATTCTCTACCCAAGTACAGAAATGCTGGAAGTTTGGTTGGATGAGCGCAAGGATGAAAGAGAAAAAGCAGAGGCTGTCGCCACTATGAGGAGATCACGGCTGCCACCGCCGGGAAGACGAAGTGAGGCAATTAAGCTTCGAGAAAAGTCTATACTGCCCGAAGATGATGACACAGTCGATACTATGACTGAACTTCAAAGCCCATCTGCACTGGGTATCAATACACAACAAGACATTGAATTGAGAGACATGAGTTGTTCTCCTGGTGATGTTGGTGGTTATACCGCCCCATCTTGTGCTCCAGAACCATCTCCTCAGTCTAACCAAGACGATACTGCTCAGCCTACTACTACAGCAAAGCCCGAGAACTCTAAAAAGGCAAAGGCCAAGAGAAAGTTAAAGTATTGGAAGCTACGAATGTTCCTTGCTGCAACTATATGTATAATTGGAACACTAGAAGGATCGTTTCCATCGATCCTCAAAGCCGCTGAGGTCATACGAGGTATAGGCCTTTCCATTGCAGGCCTTATCTTTCCTCCGCTACTGTACATGTCCGCAGTGGGTGGTAACTTTTCAGTACCAATGGCAACAGCAATGGCTTTGTTGATAGGGTTAGGGATGTTCAATATTGTTTTGGTATTGATGAGTGCCTTTGGATCCAAGGACTACATCAGAGAAGAAGGAAGAAATCAGTTTTATGATCTTTAGTTAGTTGTAGATAACATTTGTATATAACTTGTACTAAATGTTTATATGTATAACTCATGCACCTCTAACACTTATTTGGTGATTTGTTGCTTAGTTATTAGGGAGTCTTTTGTAAATGGGTCAAGGAAAATACATAGAGGTAGTTTTGTTATTGTTGATAGTTGGTGTTTAGCATATCTTTGTATTGTACTTAGTTCAGGTAATATCACTGTAGATAGTAGTGTAAGATGAACAATGGTAGAAAGAAACGAGCATTTGGCGCAACATTCCGATCGTTAAATGATTTAGATCAATATGATTCACCTTCTGAGAACGATGGTGGTGCTTCTGCCAACAATAACATAAAAATGCAACACATACAAGGTCTACCAGATGACAAGGCAGCACAGAATATACTTAGAAGAATACATTCTGAATTTCATACAATCATTGAACGTCGGGGATGGACGGTAACAAGTATTACAGAAATGTGTAAGTATTAGTTTGTAAGATTATATCTGAATAGCATGTGAACCATTACTTTCTATTATTTCTCACAATGTTATATACCATTATTTCAATTCTTATTCTTCGACTAGGCTGTTGGTAAGTTCAGTTGACTCTAGGATGGGTTATTTTTACTATAAACTTACATCTTATGCTCTTTATTTAATCTTAATCACATTCTTCATATTATAATTATAGTGGCGATGGAATTGATTGTTTGAAGAAACGGAAGTCAAAGGTTATGCCTAATAATGTATTGGGATATAATAGAACATCTACTTCATATCGGGGAAAGATTCATGACATACATTTACGCCTAAGACGTCCAGGAAGTCATGAATTGATAGATTATGAGAGTATAGCTGCAACCATGTGTCATGAACTTGCACATTGTGTTCGTGGTCCACATGATGCTCAATTTTACAAGGTGAATATATTATTTCTTTTAATCTGCCATCTCAGTTGTCACAATCTAATGCTTCAATCTTTTGTTTAAATTAATACACAAGGCCATGGAAGAGATAGAGGAACAGTACGCTGTGTTCTTGGCCAAAGGAGTAGTTGTAGATAAGGATGGCTTCCCTATTGGTAGCTCCGAAGCTCGTGTACTGGGTAACGGAGGTAGTGGTAGTAACAGAAACAATAGAGGTAATGCTTTGGATGCTGCAGAATCACGACGAAAGAAGGGACAGAATGGTCTAACATCAGGTTATCGTCTCGGGGGTAGTAAAGTGAAATCACAACAAAAAGATCCTCGTGAGGCTGCTAGAATAGCCGCAGAACGAAGATTATTAGATGCACAGTATTGTCTACCGTGCAGTGAAGTCATAGAGATACTTGGTGACAGTTCTGATGAAGAAGAGATTGATGATGATGATGATGAAATAGAGATTGTGGGTACAACGAAAGGGGCAAAAAAGAGCCGCCGACAAAAGGAAGACTCATATTCCAACATGAAACCAGCTGCCAAGAAATCAGATGATGATTGTATTGATCTGACATTGGACGATTCGTTTGATCTAACACCTGTCAAGAAGAAGCCATCAAAGAAGTCTAAACGAGCTACTAAAACTCGTGACGATCTAACATGGGCTTGTCCGAGATGTACTTTATCAAATAGTACACAGAATTTAGCTTGTGACGCATGTGGAAATGAGAGACCGTCTAATAAGACTATTCTTGAACATGTGCAAGAGTTAAAAAGGGGAGATGACATTGCAAATATCAAAGAAACCGAGATTAAACAATCGTTGAAAACCTTTGGAGGTTTCAACATCTATGGAAGTAAACGGAATGCGACAGGAAAGATGGACCACTTGACCTAGGTAGAGTAGAAGTGATTACATAGCTCTCTTGTTTATAACATTTATTTTGGCTTTACATTCCAAAAAACATCCCCTCTAGCTTCCTTAACACATTAACTTCTCACTTTTACATATATGCACGTTTCCCATTATATCTTTAAGCAGCTGAAGCTCTACCACTGTTCTTCCTCTTCAATGGCGGAAGTCTCGAGGGCATGTCGGATGCGGTGGCCTTCGGAGCTTCTATGCCTTGAGTATCAAGTTGTTGACGTCGTTGCATCATAGACGGTCCTGGTCCCTCTCGGAGGTCTCTTGCTGCCATCATCATAATCTCTTGGTGGGTCTTGGAGGAGTTCATAATCTTTGAAATCATCCCTCTTGTCAGTCCAGAATGACTACTTCCAAGTGATGACGACATAGCTGGAAAAGGCATAGATGATGCACCACTTCGACTTGACATCATTCTCCTTCTCTGGAGAATCGCAAGATAATCACTGTTACTCATATTATTCATGAACTCAATGTTACTTCTTGGACTGACGTCGGAGAAAGGGAAAGAAGACTGAGATGATCTCCCCCTACCAATAGACATTTCATTCATTAACTGCATCTCAATGCCCCTCAGTTGCTGCTGTTGTTGTTGAGCAGCAACACGTTCACTTTCGGTTGGAGAGATGACGTTCACATCTCCAGTTGCATATCCCTGTGAGGCCGAGCCGGTACTAGACATACTGCTTCGCCTTTCTTGCATCATCATTTCCTTGGCCATTTGAATCTGTCGCTCAGTCCTCTCCTTTTCCATTTGGATCTGAGTCAAACGGGAAGTCAGAGAACGTATGTTCATGTCTTGAAAACGTTCTTGAGGTTCGGGCGGAGGAGGATATTGAATCGGGCGTGTGTTGTAACTAGGAACGTTGTTGGATGACCTCTGATACTGACCACGAAGTATGGATGCCATATTCATATCCATGGGTGATTCGTTCATGGCACCACTTGGGAATGAAAGAGCTTGCTGACGACCGCGAAGGAATTCAAGCTTGAGTCTATCTGCCATTGACATACGTGGCGCTGCCCTTTTCTGTTCTTCTTGGATCATCATCCTCTTCTGTTCTTCTTGGATCATTTTATTATAAACCATACGAGCTTCCGCGGCAGCTGCCAAGATTGCCTTGTCTTGTTCAGATTTAAGGAAACTATCAGTTGGTGGCGGTACGGTTTCGGGTGATCCCGATACCACGTCCTCCTCCTCTTCCTCGTCATCATCTTGAGGGTCACCCATGGACGTCGGCTTGATATTTGCCCCGTACACCTGGGGAGTTTCGATCTCCTTCACGCTTGGAGATGCCTCTGTTGGTCCGGCCAAAAGCTGCGCTTCCAACTGTTCTGAAATCTTTTCATCAGACTCCGATCCATACATCATGGACTCTACCAAATCTTTTCTTCATCAGAACTGTCA
>Ga0214480_100311_pt1 | contig 24562 bp, 16 predicted proteins | sample M1_20Mar14CPVII9_3_FD_165042 | JGI IMG/M metagenome (GOLD analysis project Ga0214480, IMG submission 165042) | Marine eukaryotic communities from Monterey Bay, California, United States - M1_20Mar14CPVII9sort6BwellE17 | ecosystem: Environmental > Aquatic > Marine > Unclassified | place: USA... | reverse complement strand
ACTGTTATTATTATTACCTCCAATTAAGACATGCACACCCGCCCAATCAACACCAATAGGATATGACGACTGGTTCAACCATGTATACACAATCAAGCCGGCATTAATGCCAGGGATAAATACAGACTCATTCGTATTAAACTCATAACATAATCCATACTGTGTGATTATTGGTTCCCAAACTTCATTCAACTCGTCACTACTACTTGATGTATTATATACTTTATTATTAAATTGCGTCCGTACTATGAAATCAGTTAACGATTGTGATATTGATATCAACTCTTCTTCATTCTTAGGTTCCATTATACCCGTACTATTTTGTAACCTACCATCTACACCACCATTGGCATTACATAAAATAACCTTTGGAAAATTTAATGATGTCGGTATAACAGTTTTGGTAGTAGTATCAATATTATAGTCATTGTAGGATTTAAATTCTGATACAATTGCAATTAGTAATGTAATGCAGCAAGATACTACTACTATTGACCATGCAAACTTTTTCCATTGTTGAAAATGTCCACGTTCGAATATGTAGTACATACCATGAATAGAGGTATATTCTGCCCACCATTTTATCGTTTCTAATGCTGTTGGATTGTGTAGGGATGGGTTTGGGAAGTAGTCATCATTATTGTGTTCTATTGTTGTTGATGGGTTGTTGTTGTCATCTGATGATGATGATGGGTTGTTGTCTTCTTCGACTGTCAATGAGGCGGCCTCGTGGATATCCATATTGATTTTTGTTGCTATTGCATCAATGAGACTTATCTCGTATCATCAATAAAGTTGATGCAGACGCAGAAAATATCTTTTGACATAAAGAAGAGGTATCCTTTATTTTGATGGCTAAGGGCAGTTAGTGAACATAAGACATGATGTAGGGGGGTTGTGGTATGGTATGATATTTACATAGGCGTGACGGAACAATGATGATATTATGCATTCTTTCAGTAGCATTAATGCTACCAACAGAAGTACTACCATTTTTATTTGCAACAACAACGAAAAGATATCGATTCAACTACCTGCATGCACATCAACAAGATGATGACAATGAAGCTGACACATGTTATGGTTTATACGTACATATACCATATTGTAGAAGACGTTGCAATTACTGCGAGTAAGTTTAGATATGATTGGATGTTTATATCGATGTTTCTTATAAACATTCTTCTTCACTCCTCTCAGTTTTGCAATTGTTCCCATCGGTAGTAGTAATGGTGATAAGAATAATAAACAAGGGTTTGAGAATATGGATAGGAATTACAAACAGGCATTATTAGATGAGCTACGAATAATACACAAAACAAGTAACAAGAAAATTCATTTGCAATCAATCTATTTCGGTGGAGGTACGCCGTCCCTAGCACCATTATCTACATTACAGGAAGTTATGCATGCTTATGTAAATCAGAAGATTCTCCATTTCATATAGATGATGACGAAAGTAATGTCGAAATAACAATCGAAATGGATCCTGGTACATTTGATGAACCATACCTTGAATCGATTAAACAAATGGGTTTCAATAGAATTAGTCTCGGCGTACAGAGCTTTGATGATAATATACTTTCAAATTTAGGCAGGGTACACAGATCAATTGATATTTATAATAGTATTGAAATGATTGGAAAAGTATTTGGAGAAGAAGATGCCAATTATAGTCTTGATTTAATATCTGGCATACCTGGATTGTCATTAGCGGGATGGAGTAAAACTTTACACAAGGCTGTGTCATTATATCCAAAGCCAAACCATATGAGTGTATATGATTTACAGGTTGAGAAGGCGACAACGTTTGGTAAGTGGTACTCAATTGACGAAGATGAAGAAAGACCAACACAACAGCAACAACACGATATTCAAAACTCTACATCATTTCATCCATCACTGCCAACACCAGACGACTGTGCATTCATGTACAGTTATGCATCAGGATACCTCAGGTCACGAGGATATGAACACTATGAAATAAGTAGTTATGCTGCATATAAAAGAAGTGATGACCAAGAACACCAAAGTTCTGAATCATATCGGAGTCAGCATAATCAAATATATTGGAAGCCCAATGGACAATGGTACTCGATTGGACTTGGTGCTACTTCTAATGTCAATGGAGTGCGGTATGCAAGACCACGCGCTTTATCTGATTATATCAATTGGGTTGAGGGATTGATGACTCAAAATACAAACAAACCCCCGTGGCTACACAAGTTAGATGATGAAGACGAAGAGGATGATGAGCTACTAGATATTGTAATGACTCGTTTGAGGACAATAGAAGGACTGGATTTGGACTGGATATCAAAACATTATACTATATCTCACGTCAAGGCAATACAACGGGGTTTTGATCTCGCCATTGATTTAGACCTAGGTGTAAGTGACATCAGTTCCGACGAGAAGTATGGCAGTATTAGATTGAAAGACCCAAAGGGATTTCTCTTTTCAAACAATATCATATCCAATGTCTTCTTAGAGTTGTCAGAGATGGAAGATTGACGAGGATCTATCTAATTAACATATAGAATGATAAACTTATGCATACTAAACTTGATCTACGGTAAATCTACCACCACACTTCTCAACTCACAATTGTCAAATCTCTTACTACTCATCAATTCTTTCACCTCATCGTCCATGTATTCTACAATGGACTCTAACTCTGCATATTGACAGATGAAATTGTGCATGAAAAAGGCTGAGTGACCGACTATTGCTATATTCTTCTCAGATCTCGACATTAGTGTTTGCCAAGCATTGTTGCTTCTTTGATATAACCCATCTGCATCTGCAGATTCTCTTGTTTTTGTATATGTTTTATAACATCCATATTTCTCTTCATAATGTTTCCAAATTGGATCTTCATCATGAATTATATTGTCAAAGTTTATACAAGGAAATCTATTTGCCAGGGATGTCTTTGATCCTCTTGCATCGCATAGATAGTTAACTGTCTCTCTCCATTCTTCAATTGCAATGAACGGTATAGATGAATCGTTATTATATAAATGTGGAAATGAATGTTGTGCCGTTTGTAATGTTCGTGTTGTAGGGCTAATTAAGATGGAATCTAGATTTATATCTGCTGTGTACTTTGATAATTGTTTACACTGGTATATTCCCTTGGGAGTTAGCTGTGCATCGAAGTGTATTGGTAGCCTTGATTCCTTTTCATTTAAATTATGTGTACCTTCTGCATGACGAATAAAATGCACTATCTTTGAAGTTTGTGAGTTATGACCACCATTGATAGAAAACAATCGAACTGCAGTTTTAGATGGCGGATGTAGGATTGCAGTACTTGCATAGGCCATAGTTGAGAAGAGGATGGAGGAATGCATCTATTAATTTGCTACCGATATCTGTTGAGATAAGTACATACTTCATCCAAGGACATCACTTCTATTTGAATGGTAGACGAATGGAGAAAAAGATTCAGCGATCAAACGTATCCTAGTAACTCTACTTCTAAATAAATCTCAACACATCAAGTTTTATGTTGATGATGGCCTTTATCTATGCCTTCCTACTACTACTGTCCTTACTGATGCCACTCAACAATAGTGCATTTACCTCCTTTCCCATCAACAATTTGCCTGATCAACTTGATCATCTTAAACCAGATCAAATTTTGAAATTACACTGGATACACTCGAGATTGTCACTTGATATTGATCAACTTACTGCAATATTTATTGGACACCCGTCAATATTGAATTATGATATTGAAAAGAGATTGGATCCTGCCATTACATTCTACGAAGATGCACTCCGGGTATGTGTAGAAGACACAGATGATAATACCAAAGATGATGGCAATTGCAACACAACAGATGATATTGTCAGAGATAAGCTAATATTATTACTATGTAAATCACCGCAGCTGCTTGAATATAATGTTAAGAAGAGATTAACACCAAGGCTTGAAAGAGTACGTGCTACTTTGGGACAACAAATTATTATTGATGAAGAGACCCTGAAGATAATAGCCACCAAAACAGATAGTAGATTTGATGAGTGGTTATATAATAGTAGTAGTAGAAGTAGTAGAAGAGGAAATAGTGCCAGAAGAAATGACATCAGTGAACATCAAGAAGATGAAAATAGACAACCTCATTCATATATAGTCCTATCAAATCTTCAGAGTGGCTCCAACATCGGCAATATACTAAGGAGCGCGTCTATTTTCGGTTGTAAAGAACTAATTGTCGTCGGACAGAAGCGATATAGATTGACAGGTGATCATGGCTCACGGTTTGATTTGAAAAGACACCATGTCTACTCACACGAAGAAGCTAAGATATATCTCAAATCAAAGGGAGTACGTATATATGGTGTGGAGATAATAGAGGGCGCTCAGCCCATTCTTCAATACGATCAAGAGACGGGTATATCAAAGTTTCCCTTCAATAGACAATACGAGGGGGCGGCATTTCTCATGGGGAATGAAGGTGAAGGATTATCTCAAAAACAGATGGAGATTTGTGATGAGTTTATATTCATACCACAGACAAGAGGCGGATCAGTTGATGGAGGTGGCTCTTCTAGTCTTAACGTTGCGTGTGCCGCCACCGTCATTTTACAAGCATATTGTCTCTGGGCAGGCTATCCTATTGCACAACGAGATGGCGAAAAGTTTGTTGCATCAAATGCAGTCAATTATTAACTTTTTTATGATTTACAGAAAGATACACTATTCTAAATTGCCGCCACTTGTTTTCTTCTTAGCCTTCTCCTGCTCCTTCATTGCAAGGTAGATCTTTGAGAGGTTGTTGATCAATCTTTCCATTTCCTCTCTCATGCGAGCAACATCTGACATGCCAAACCGAAATGCCGAGCCTTTTGTAATCAAGGTCTTGAATGAAGGCTTCTGGGCTATGTCCTCCCATGTGAACTTGATATGCCTCATTAGGAATAAGTTGTAAGCATACCTGCAAACAAACATACCACCATCACAATCATTTGCTTGAAATGGAACTAATGAATATGAGTTAAGAACAACAAGATGAGATGAGCAAAAAGAGGATGACAATGTTCAGCTAAAGAGACGAGAGACTTACTCTTTGGAGACATCGACGGCATTGAACTGTTAGCAAAAGGTTGTATACTTCCACCAACTTTGCCTTTCCCAAGTCTCTTCCATTCATGATTCAGCCATTTTCGAATGTGCTTTGCATACATGTTTCTGCTATGCTTCTTCAGTGAATCCAAAAATAAGATACTAAAGAGACAAGATTGCACGTAGATTAATGTAAAGTATCTTTCAATATGAAAAGGAGAAAGATTGTGCTTACCAGGAATGTTCTTCGGTGTCTGGGACATTCTCTGAATCGTACCAATTAGCAATGAGACCGGCATTCACTACTACGCACAGTGACCAATGAAGATCTGCATTAACTGGAATGAAAACGAACTTCTTCTTGAATATATTGATATTCTTCTTTGCAGTCCAGGATGAAACAGCCTCTGGGCCTTCATCCTTTAGGGTGGTCATAAAGTGAGAAGTGAAGAAGTGCACATCAGAGTCTGGGTTGTTGGACTCCCCTCGACTTATCCTGCAAGAGAATGGTTGTGTGGTGAGATAAGTATGCCACATATATAGAGAGATACTGAGACTGGGATACAAAAGGAGAAGAGGTAACTTACCAACGCATGAAAAAGTCCACAAGTGTATCATTGAGAAACTGTCCAGGGCACAACCGCTCAATATCCTCATTCTTGATGGTTAGAAGATCAGATATGTGATTGTCTCCATCATTGTTGGTGTCTTGCATCTCTACATCAGCCGGCTGGTTGGCATTATCAATGGCAGAAACAACCTCTACACCAAGCGAGTCGCCCCCTAATTCCTTTAGACCAGAAGCTGCCTCACTCAGGACTGCTTCAGATATACCAAACGGATATACTACTAATACAGAATTCTTTTTATTGCTATCCCCAGAATGTTTACTTCTACTACTCATCCGTTCTTTCCTTTCCTTTTGATGATCATCTGTCAGGGCTTTTGCATATCTTTCAAGGTCGTAAAACTCAATCTCAGAGTCTACGGAGCACCACAAACGAAGGTCTGGATGTTCACTCATTTGACCTAACATTGCCTGTATATAGCAGTGAGTGAGCAATTCAAATTACGTCATGATAATCTCGTAACTCACCTTAAAGTCATCCGTGTCTCGAACCTCCACAGAGATGAATTGTTTGTGAAACTTTTCTGGATCGTCGTTACTCTCTTGGCTGTATGAGCTGCTATACTTGTCGAAGCCATTGGATTCGCTTGGGTTGATACGGAAAGCAATCATAGTCATCGAATCTGAATCAGCACCGTCCTCACTTGTATCATTCTCATCTGGGATATGGTACTTTACTTCTGTAATTTCCTCACCCTTCACAAGTACAATATGGTCAGTCATTTTACCTTTCTTATTTTCATACGAGAATTCGATGTACGGATTGTTTGTTCCAAACCGAATGCTCATCTTGCATTTAGATCTAAACACCTTCTTCCCCACCCCAATACGTACTGCATCAATGGAAACAACATCACCAATTTCATCAGTATACTTCCTCTTATACCCCGATGCTGCGGCTCTTTTCTTATTTTTGTCATCATCACTATCACTATCAACATTAACTACTTCCAATCTCTTATCAAAAGGAGAAAGTATAATAATATAAGTTTTGTTGGGAAGTTATCGTTTTCAGTATATATCAAACACATGCACACAAAAACATACAATAGTACAATGCACATATGTAATAAATAATTCAAACATACCTTCTCAACACTCTTCAAATGTAATTCTGCATCTCTCACTTGATCCTTTGCATCTTTGGCATTCTTCTCAGCCTCCTTTAATTGCTGTCGAGCAGATACGAGTGCTACTTTAGTTGATTGTTCCCATTTCCTGGCACATTCTAAACTCCTCTTGGCAGTAGCAATTTCACCACCACCACTGTTTAGATTAGCGGTTGATATATGCTGCGAATGAGAGTTATTGATATTCTCTGAATTACTAGCACTCGGCCTCCGTGCACAATGATTAATTATACTATCTAAATCCATTGTTATTTATTGTTAGGGAATTAACAAATGAGGTATATGATACACCCACTTTCTATCTGTGCTACTAAATAATACTCGATAATAAAGAAGGTTTTTAATTACTCAGTATGCTATGGTAACCAATGCGATGGAGATTTTATTTTGATACATATTACATAGCTTGTCTTTATGGGTTTTTGACCTTTTTCTCATTGCCCCAAGAAGAGAATAAGTTATTTCTATTACATTATATGTGGGTATTTGTCGAATATCTGTATCTCATGAGAAGTATGTATGAAGATGATGAATATCAGTTATATTTTTCATTTGGCGGTGGTTCGATGACAGTGATAAGCGATTTAGCGATCAAATGAAAAAGAGTTTATTGCAGGCAAGCAAAGTAGTGGTATATGTCTCAACTCATCTATATATATATATCTACTACCGCATGAGGGTATGGTTCATTAGCTTTCAGTAGTCGAAGTCGATTGGTATTGAAAAGAGAATCCTATTTGGTGATACACAGCACTAAAATTATCATTTCATAACCTTGTCGTCTGCCTACTTCTACAAGCTGACCTCGTGATATATCTTAACTAAACCACACACGTTGCAAATTTCTTCCATTATATAGTAAAAACACATAATCAATAATGTCAGATGCAATAAATATATTGGGCAATGATATTGCAGGCCTAGTTGATAAAGTACTAGACGCAGATACAGATAAATCAAATGATAAACAAAACCAACAGATACCATCAAAGTGTCCACATTTACCTGTGTTGATCATCCCCGGATTCATGTCATCTGGATTAGAGGTAAAGCAATCTTCAATCAAACCCAAGTGGGAAAATGAACGTCTATGGGTGAGATATTATTTATGAGTGTTCATATATTATGTGTGCATATCGTGTGCATATCGTGTTTTCATACACTCATATTATACACCTATCATCATTCATTAGCTAAACTTAAAGAGCTTGGGATTAAGTAAATTCATATCAAACAATACAAAAGGCCAGGTTGTGCAACAGAATTATCAAAAGAAATTGGAGAGGCGCAAGAGTATGATGAATATCAATGATCAGGATAGTGACGATGAAGAAGAAAATCAACAATCCCAAAAAGAAGAAGTTGCATCAACAAATATTTGGATAAAACATATCAGTTTGCAATCAGATTTAATTTCAGATCCGACCGGGATAAAAGTACGGCCAATGAGTGGGTTAAGTGGAGTAGATTATCTTTTACCGGGTGCTCTAACAAGCTTCATGAGTTATGTCTTTGGTCCAGTTATCAATGCATTAAGGAAAGTGGGATACACTGATGAGAAGAATCTAGATGCGGCACCATATGATTGGAGATTGCCACCCTCAGAGCTTGAAAGACGAGATGAGTACTTTACAAAAACAATGGAGAAGGTTGAAACATTATATCATAATAATGGTGGAACAAAGGTTGTACTTTTATGTCATTCGTTGGGGTGTTTGTGTGGAGAATACTTGTTAAGATTTGCAAATGCCAAAGACGAATCTTGGACTGAAAAGTATATACACACATACATGGTACGTCTTTACTGTTATATTGAACAAATGTACAAGTATTGAGATTACCTACCTCATCATATCCTGTTGTAAGCCGGTTGGTGCTCCTCATTTAGGTGCACCTTTCTCTCTTCGAGCCTTGGTATCTGGGGACTGTATGGGGCTTGAAGCCTTCCTAAGTGATAGCGAGGCATTGGCAATGGGTCGTAGTTTAGGGAGTATACCTTGGATGATTCCCTCATCGATACCATCGTCTACTCCTGCAACATTTGTAAGACGAGAGGGAGCTTTTGAAGTTACAATACATTCTACTATTGATGTTTCTAAATTGTTGGATGATAGACCCGAGGATTCCTTGCCAGAGAAGCTTGAATTGAAATTGAGGTATGGCAAACGAAAGATTACCTCTAGTCTTGTACCTATCACTGATGGCAAGGTCATATTTCAGGGTGTGTTTGTATTTGCAACACCAGAGGAGGGCCCCAACTCTAAGCAATGTTGCTTTAGATGCTGTCAGTGTTGCATTATGAAGTGTGCTAAATGTGCTTGCTGTTCAGATAACCACTTGATTGTGTCAATCAACGAGCCGGGCGTCAGAGCAGCTCAGGCAACAAAGAGGAAACAGGAACGAAAGAAGAAGTATTGTGGCTGTTTCAAGAGACAGTGGTGCAAGTTTTGGCTACTACCATTATTCCTTCTTGAGTTATGCATTAAAATCGCAGGATTCGTCTTGTATATTTTTGCATACAAGTTATGGGTCGTTGCAGTGGATTGTATTAGCCGATCATCAGGAGGATCATCTCTACTCGCAGTCAGTGCTCCAATTGACCTTCGAGAGTTTGTGGACTTGCCAGAAAGTACTGATGTGGAAGTTATTCTTCAAAATGATATGAAGAAGTGCCGTTATTGTCGGAATAAGGCAAAGACAAGACAGGTGAAAACTTCTTTAAACATTCGATGGATTTCGCCAAACGTTCCTATCAATCAAGAGTCAAACAAATGTCAGGTGGCAGAGTTGTGCCAGAAAGGCCACTCCCAACACATTACTTTACAGTATGGCAAGAAAGGAAAGAGAGAATGGGAATATGAGACTGCATCTGGATATGGAATGCTTAAGAAAGCAGGTCTTGGCACAACAATCAATTGTATTACTGGGAACTACGATACTGATAATCTCACTCCAAGATCTTCTTCCAGAAGTGTGCATCCTCCAGTCAAGAACATCAAAGCAATATACGGTATCAACCTTAATACTGAAGTTGGAGCAATCTATAAACGAAAGAAGATTATTGCTGAAAGAAAGGACAAGGTCAAGGCGCGATTCGAGCTAGACGAGAATGCAAAGTTACCCGATGACTCATTGTGGTTGAATGATGACGGAATCTTATTCGAAACTAAAGATACACCCCAGACTGTGGTTGACGGAGATATTGTAACTTGCTGTGGAGACGGTACGGTACCATATTGGTCATTGCAACATGTAAATACATGGAAAGATAAGTGTAATGTCGAGGTAGTCGAATTAGAGGGAGCAAGACACAGGGAGATTCTTGCCGATGAACGATTTCATCGACTGCTTATTGATCATGTGACAATTGACAACAACTTGACAACGTCGGAGGATAAAGTGTAGTTCTCCTTAAACATAAAGGATATGGTATCCACAAACCCTGACAATGCTGATATGGTTATGATCATACAAGGATAAAGTGTAGCGCTTCTTCTCAACATATAGATCCACTATTGGTGTATAAACCGTGAGTGTAGTACTGACCCTTCACTCTATCTCATCACACTCGATTAAAAGAGAGGTGGAGTCACAAAACAGTTTTAGCGATTAAACGAAATAGGCTAGTGTTATTCATAGCCTTGAGCATTGAGCATAGGAGTTCAAATATCTACAGCAATATACATTACAATACAACCAGTTTCTATTTGTACTTATTATCCCCTCTCACCATATCAAACTACCTCACCGGAGTGTGCACGATTGGATGCGGAGACGATAATATATAAAACACATCAACACAACTAAAAATATCTAGACCAGAAATAACCAAATCCATCAATACAGCAATCCCAGGATAAAGTATGCCACCACGACGGTCTAAGCGTAAGGCAGATGCCGTAGATGATGGTAATGAAGATACTACTGCATCAGCCGCTACTGCCGGAGGGGCCTCAGGATCAACAAGGTAAGTTTATGCATTATGTTTAAGATCTTTTTGAGAAGGATTTCATTGGACCACATTTCGATGGTTGGATGGGTATTCATATAATTTGGAATGGTTAATGTAAGGGTTTGATACTATGTGGTAATGGTTGGTACAGAGGGTATAATGATGGGGTATGTTGGTTAATTTAGGAGATAAAAGTTTCTGCTCACATGATGTGGACACTATTTTTTATGTGGTGCAGCTCTTTGGATATAATAATTTGTGTACAACTTAGTTTGTTCCCAAAACCATACACTTATACTTCTCTCTAACAATATTATAAATCTTCTACCCTCTTCCCCGAAATATATACAATCTCAATGATATCTAATAGGCAATCCAGCAGTGATAAGAAAACAAAAGCAAAGAAAAAAGCACCACCAAGGAAGCAACTCAAACCCAAATCCACATCAACAACAACAGATTTGGATAGCAAATTACCCCCCTCAATAGACGTGGTTGAAGAAATACCAACAATTAATATTACCCAAACATCACTACTATCCAACTTATTAATACAAATCCAATCATTATCAAAAAGTAAAGCACGCTGTTCGGGTGCATTACAATCATTAATTGATGGTCGTGTTGCATATACTACATTGGATGGTGTGCAGGATGAGGAATGGGAAGAATTATTAAGTGGTAAGGGTAGTGGTAGTAAGAAGGGAAGTAAGAAGAAGGCTTCCGACTATGCACTGAATTTAGCAGCATATGCTGCTTCATTAAGTGGGGAAGATGCGTCAGTTAAGAGTGAGGTTACAGCATCAAAAGGAAAGAAGCGTAGTGCCGAGAAGAAGGGAAAGCCCAAGGGTGGAGATACTGCCATCGATAATAGCGATGATGACAACCATCAGGGGAGTAATGATGCACATCTCATCATGGCAGTGACTCAGGCTATTAATGTCTTGCTTTCCTACTTGAAGGAGGAGAAGATTAATAAATCCACGACGTCTGTTGAGGATGGAAAAAAGCCTGCGGCCAAGAAGAAGAAAGGGCAGCAGTTAAATAATGAACCAGAGGATACATCCAAGGATCATGAGGCTATGAAAAAACAGGCAGCCATTATTCTAATTTCATTATCAAATCCCCTAATGACAACATTGGTAAATGATCGTACAATGTTGGAAACCATCACCAAGGCATCACGTGCTAGTAGTTCATCGCCTAGGGGAACATCACCCACTCGTGCATCTGCCGCCGCTGCTAGTGGATCATTCTTGGAAGTTGATTCCGGTGATGATGAAATGCATAATAGTAGTAAAACATCACGTTCATCATCAGCTAGTCCTACACGGGGAGGACAGCATTCTTCTGCAAATAAGGGGGCAAATTTGGAAATTAAAAGAGTAATTATGTCACATGCCAAGGCTGTAGTTGGACGTGCATTAACGAGTGGTGTTATGGGAGCGTTGTGGGGATTGGAGACCTTATGCGATACCTGTGATGATTTGAATGAGGACACCACAATGGTCGACGAGGACGACAAGAAAATGGGAGTAGAGGGGAGTGGAGAGGAATCTTCATTTAATGTGGAACACGCCGTACTACGCAAGTGTCTATGGTCGGCATTAATGACGTTTGAAACATCCTTCCAACTTACGTCGAAACCAAAGCTTCTTGTAACCTCCAGTGTAACATCGCCCGTCGGTGTTAGTGGATTACGTACATCCTCCGTCGGCGGTGGCATTCCATCAAGTAGTGGTCGTATTGGTAGTGCATTAGGAGGGATGGACTTTGACAAGTTCCTATCATCCATCATGATGGGAACGTCGTCCACGTCTGGCAGCAGCAGTAGCAGTGGAGTATCAGCAGGACATGCTCATCTAACAATGGGTAGTGCTACTATTGCCATGTGGAATGAAATGCTGAGCCGTATCTTGGCAGATTATAGGATGGAGTTTCTGTATCTTAGTAAGAATACAGGAGAAGGAGAAGATAGTGTGACAGTTGCAAATGCTGAAGGTCAGGCAGTGAATGATCACCTAGCTCAAGTGTGCCACGTTGTCACTAACTCTTTGTTCGCCGAGGAGGGACAGTCAAAACTGATCTCACTGGTTCTTGATGAACACGACAAGAAAGGAGAAGACGCAGCAAGCGGCAGTAGTGAGCCTCCAAAGAAGGCTCGTCGAACAAACTCCTCCGCAACTGCAGGTCGTGCACGAAAGGGGGGCAAACAAGGAGGATCAGCCTCGTCAGATCACGGTGAAAACTACTCTGAACTCTCGGCTCTCCTATCGTCGAGGATTGAGAATCATATTACATTTGATTGTCATGTATCCATTCGTCGTTGGGCAGCACTTGCCTTTGGTTGGTTATGTGATGGACAGAAATTATGTCTGGATATGGGAACGAAGTTGCTAATAGAATGCGAGGGGTGGGAAAAGATTATGGAACTTCCAAGTATTGTTCAGTTAGCTTCTACTGATGTTGCTTCATCATCTACTGGCACAAAGAAGAAGAAGAAAAAAGTCTCCAAGTCCGCGAAACGCCCACCGTTGTTGGATTTGAATACTGATGTTGTTAACAACAATTCCACAGGAATACCAGGAGATCTAGCTCTGATCATATTCGTTTCATGCATGATTGATATGATTTACGATGCCGGTTCTATCGGAGGTTTGAGCCCCCCAGCAGGTGGTTGGATGGACAAGTATACCAAGGCTGTTGTTGGGATCGCGTCTGATGATGATGCGGAAAAGAGTAAGCCAAAGATTGCAGATACAAAGAAGAAAAAGGTTGGCAAGGCTACTACCACAGCGTCGAAGGTAGATGAGGCTCCGTCAAGACGAAGCTCCCGCAAACGATCAAAGACATCTAAGAGCACTACCACTACTGACCAACAGGCAACTACAAATAGTCCAGCATCTCCGCGTGGTAGCCCTGCAAGTAGCAAAAAGTCTCCTTCGGTATGGGTTCGTCCAGATATACGCGATGAAACTGCCGTGTTAACGAAATGCTTGATGGAAAGCCATTTCAAGCGTTTGAATAATACCTCACAAGGTTCAGGTAAAAGGGCGCTTCTAGTTAACGATGACGATACATTCAACAGCAGTTCTGCCAGCAGTAGTTCCTCACAACGAAGTATTACCACTACTTCATCTTCCCCTTATTACCCATTCATGCATCGTACATTGGATACTCTGGGTAGAACCGTTGCATCGAGTTCATTCCATGCAAGCTCAGATGGAAAGAGTAAGATTACATCAATTGGATCAGCAGTAGTCTTGGGTTACTTTTGGCGTAGCTATCGCAACAGTAACGTCCAAGCCAATCCCTTGAATGATGGGCGTGTGGTTGTTTTGGATACCAAGCTTATTTCATTGGCTATTAGTAAACTGACTGAATGTCTCCAGGGCGTCATGAGTAGCACTAGGGCGAATTCAACATCACTGTCACTTGCTCATGCATCTCCACCTGTTACTGCAACTGCAATACCACAAAGTATATTGACAGCTTATCATCTGAATGAGGTGCTAGATATCAGTATGAGTAATGCCAAGAAGGCTGTCAGTACACCCGCCACATCCACAACCAGTTCTTATGGAGGAGCATTTAGAACACAAGATGATCAAAAGTCAAACACATCTGCATCTTTTCGAAGTGTTTCCTCTTCATTATCTACCAATTGTGCAGATAACTTATCATTATTTGTTCGTGCGTTGGCAAGTCCTTTACGAAGCGGAAACAACAAACCAATCTATCATGATGCCATGTCATCTCTCATTCAAACTCTATTGGCAATCGTTTCAATCTGTTACGACTTTGATCCAGAGACGAACTCCCCAGGTGAGATGGAATCATCATCACCAACTGGTAGTAAGAAGAAGTCAAGCTCAAAGAAGAAGAAGAGGAAGGTCAATAGTGAATTGACAAGCGTGTTGGAGACTCCGTCCGGACAAGAGGATACCCATTCCAGGTAAGATGTGTTAACCAGTGATGCACACATTGTCTGTCTTTGATAAATCTAATCTTTATTCCCCTATTCAACACCATTAGGAAAACATATGTCCGTTGTGTCCTTGCCTCCGATGCACTCCAAGCCCTCATTCAATCCTTGGCAATTCCTCCACCACAAAATTCTGAGACTGCCACCGCCACAAACAATGATACAGCAGCAAAGGCAGCTCTAGCGATTCAAAGTTATTTGAGAATGTGTGTTACAAAAGAGACAGTCTTAGATTTTGTGAAATTGGGCTATGTATTGGAGAACAAGTTGATACATCCAAGGTTAAGCTTAGTGTCCACTGAATACACTAGTGCGGCCTCATCAAGTTCCACCGAGGATACTGCCTCCAGTGCCAATCGTCCGGTATATATTAGTTCGAAGCTCAGTAGTATGTTGGATGTTTCCAAGACATTTGAATTGTGTGAGCGTCAACTTTGGGTTTGTCATGTCCAACTTGCGCTCACTCTTGGACGTGGAGGATTCTTCACCATTGCATCCACAAGCCAAAGCAGTAGTGCCAGATCATCAAGTGCTGCATCAATGATACCTCCATTTTCTTGTTTAAGTGACGCAAACAGCAGGTTGCAAATATTCCAAGCTATCGTCGAAGCTGAGAAGACAAGATCCCAGAGCACCAACAAGTCAGAAGACAGTAAAGATCTATGGCCGCTTTGTTTACCAGCTCCACAGCATGCTCTTATCGCCTCAATGCTTCTAAGCTCTCAGCAAGGTCAAGCCCCAGAACTCGAGTTTTTATGCAATTCATTCCTCAACAGTCTTGAAGTATCGAATTCTTTAGCTAAAGTCTGTCCTACTTCTGTGGAGACACTGGCAATCAGTGATTGCGTTTCACTATCCCTTCGAGATGCCAGACTATTTGCATTAGCAACGACCCGACTGCCAGTAAACTCTCAGAGAGGTATTTTATCACGGTTGATTACCATTCTCAACACTGGATTAAGTGATAATCCCAACAACAAGCTGATGAGTTGTTCACATGTTGCCGGAAGGGCACTGAGTTTGTGCGCATCGCTTGTGGATATAGTAGCATGCTCCGATCTGCATAAGTTGTTGAGAGAAGAGGTAGAAAAGACAAACTATAGCATCTCCCGTCTCAAGCAGCAGAGCACTACAAGCTCTGCCAAATCATCTCAATCATCAACACTTATTAGCCAGGATATGTTTCAATCATTATTTGAGAATTGGTCATCTCCATCAGTGCCAGCTGCCACTATCAACACCACACAAATGATATTAGAAAATAGTGGTGCAAGAGGTAACCCTGATCAACTGCTGCTCTTTTCAACAATTCTTTCTGCACTGATCATGGGAGTTTCAACATGTACTTCCGATGGGTGTCATTTACTGTTCTCAGCATGGAACGCAGCCGGTAAACTAAGCTCGTGGACTTCCAAATCTTCACCGGGTCCTGTGAAACTATCAGATGCGATCGAGATGAGTTCCATGGAACGGATTGTTAGATTGAGGGAAGACATGTCTGAGATTTATCAATTAATGGGTACTAGCAGTCAATCGGCAGGCCAGGCCGATACATTGTTGTTGAAAGTAATGTTCACCAAGTCATCAAATTATTCAAGTCAACCTAGTGCTGCATTATTTGCTGGATTAGACTATGCGAATCAAATGCTAGCTCATTTGGCGAAGACTTCATCACCCACCAGTACTAATGTTTCAACCTTTGCCTATTATGAGGCACTGCCTCTCTACATTTCATTTTTGATGAGTATGCAAACACGACCGGGTAGTAATGATATGAGCTTGACACACCGTCTTCAGAAGATATCAACCACATCCTCCTCTCGAGCTAATCATCAAGTTGGCAGCAGCAGCAGTAATAGTAGTAGAAATGGTATTGCACAGCAGTTTGTAGAAGAGTCAGACATTGACACTCGTGATACCGGAGGAAGTCACTCTTCTACTGGTGGGTCTGGAAGCATAGTGCGCATAAATGCACTGACACGCCTTCATGAGGCATGTTCTTCCCTTGGCGCCGCACCGTGTCATCCAGATTGGTTGGATACACAGTGTAAACTACATAGGAGTATTGGACCGTCTGTGGCTACTAATAAAGCGCAGGCGGCATTGTCATCGCTCACCAACTTTGGTTTAGCAGTTTGGAAACAATATTTTCAATCAATGTTGAGTCTACTAAGTGCCCTTGATACATCATCTGATGATGATTCAATGGAGGTAGATGGAAAGATGAGTAAAGCGGAGAGATACTCTCTTGCGATACAGTTGTACCATGCTCAAGCACAAAATCCCTCTCATTTGACTGATTCATTCTTCAAGCATGTGTCTACAGTTTGTAAGGTTGATCTATCGCTTTACAAGTTGTTAATCAATACTGTTACCAATGATGATCAGAAAAATGTGGGAGGTGCTGCTTTAGCAACTACCTCACCCCAACTCATACTGGGTGCAAACTATCATAAACAACAGAAGGTATTTGGTGGAGAACATCGTGCGAATCAACAGTGGGAAACGTTGTTGACTGATATCTTACGGGGAACATCGTTGTCGATACCGTCTTCTACTATTGCAGATGCCCTTGATAAGTCATCAGTGGATGCTGCCAAATCATCACAGGCGGCAGATGATGGAAGTACTAACTACCAACAAGTAGCAAACGCTCTTACTCATTATCATCATTGGCGGCGAGTTTTGAACAGCGTTATTAATGCCATGGTACCCACTACGGCATTATTACGCTTCGGTATTAATGCAGGAAGAGGACGTAATGTTCATCCACAATGTGACGATTCTCCTGGAAGCATCTTCTCATCTGGTGCGTCGGCTTCCCAATCAAGGGTATATTCTGAGAATAGTATTGTGTCCACTACAATCCAAAAGGCTTTAGCCTTCTTATCTTGTGTGGCATCTTATTCATGGAACGATAATGATCTACGACTGACCTCCCGTGCTGCATCTAATCATTTGTTAGATGATTCCTCATCACATGTAAACGACTGGATAAGTATGTGGTCTACCAAGATATTGTGTGAGGCTATGGAGGGTATGGTTACCATCATTAATTGCGAGGAGAAGAAGAATACAGCTGGGTCTTCTGCTTCCGAGAAGGCTGTGGTAGAGCAACTCTGCCTGACAGCAACAGCTTTAGTCGATACTTCTTTAACACTATTCTCTGATAGTGCTGAGGATTATGACGACGAGTATAACGTTCCAGTCATATCAGTGCATGATACTGTAGATTGTGAAAAGAGAAATATGCTGTTAGCTTGTCTGGGTTTGAAGAACCAAATGATGACAACACTCATAGGCAATAGTACTGAGTATGAATTGGCAGATTTGCTCATCAAGTTTGATAATGATAATATCGATCCTCTCTCAAGAAAGAATGGTGCTGGCTGGAAATCCATGAAAACCGATGTGCCCAAGTTGTTTCTATCACTCCTTAGTCAAAGCAAGGTCGATCGAGTAAGGATATTCATAGCTGAAGTGTTGCTAGACTTATTTGATGGCGAGGTAGAAGTACAAAAGGAGGAGAATTATACATTGGAGGGCGGCAATAACAGCAAGAGTAGTAGTAGTGGTGACTTGAGCGTGTGTTCATTAGTTGCGGCATCATTAGACAAACTATCAAAGGATGATGTGCTCCTGCTTGTGAAAAATCTTACACATTCAACCACAGACAATGACAAGGAAATCCTCAGTGAAAGGACTCTCATTGTCCTAAGCTACCTCGCTGGTGGATCAGCGGCATCATCGTCAAAGCAGGGCGATGGTAAATCATCACAAGAAGTGGGATGTAAGACCATTCTTACTGAAATGTTATCAAGTCTTGATAGTTGGGCTGGATCGTCAGGGAATGATCAAGCAATCAAGCTTCTATGTCTTTTGGGAGCAAGATTTGGGGCGTTGAATGATATCGGAACTTCTATTGTTTCATTGTTGAAGACTGAAAAGAAGAAGAATAAGAAACAAAAGAAAGGAGGCAATGATAAGGGAGAAGACGACACAAGACAAACACATGTCGACACTGCGAGGGAGTTTTTTAAGTTTGTTAAGTCACTTGATAGATTGGTGAACCATGAGGCAGCAGCCAACCCCGTTTTAGCTAACTCTTCATCAAGGGTAGGTGTAGCAGCATCCACAACAAATCAAAACAGTAATAGTTCAATGGTGACACTGAAAAGTGGCGAGCAAATTCCAAGAACATGCAGCTTTGTTGAAACGGGTGAGGGGTTTACAGAACAACATTGGTAAGGAACTTGTAAAGCAATCAGCTTGTCATTGTCATCATTGATATTGTTCTCTTCTAAATTGAGTCCTTCTACTACACAGGTATAATTGTTACACTTGTGGACTGCTGTGGGACAAGGTATGTAGCAGAAGCATAGCACTCCGGCAGCTATTATTCATGTTTTGTGTATTCTCAATTACCCTTTCTTCTTATATATTCATCAGGGATGTTGTTCGTTATGTGCCAGAGTTTGCCATAAGGGTCATGACGTTGGATACTCACGTAAATCGTCGTTCTTTTGTGACTGTGGTGCCGAAGTGGCAACTGCTATTGCTGAAGGACGAACACCATGCAAGTGCCTTACACCAGTGGCTGAGGACGTCATTCGAGAAGTCTTTGGAGAAAACAACAACAATAATGTTGACCTTGTCACCCAAGAGACATATCAAAATTATCCTGAATGTGTCTTTACTGACTTACTTGCCAAGAATTGCAAAGTAGATTGCCAAGCTTCATTGAAGAGTTTAGTTGACGAGGCGTCTAAGAAGGAATGGAGAGAATCAATTCTCACCTTTTTCAATGAATGTTATCAAACCACCACGCCAAACACTACCATTGATTACTCCAAGCTATTTGCTACCTCTGCTTCAGAAGCAACAATCGAGACGGGGATCGACCTCGAGCCACGATCAGGATCTCCGCTTGCAATTAAGAGACTAAATCAAACATCAATGTTTGCTATTAGAGCGGCGAGGAGCTCTGCTCTTCAATCTCGAATGGTTACTACTCCTGGTGGTAGCAGCAGAACAAGCAAGAATGCCGTACATGTCCAAACAATTACGGCTGATAATCGTGGACGACTGTACATTGCAGAATCAAGCACTGTAACGTTTTTCAGTGCCATCCCTGTGGTGAATGTACGATATATGAACAATTCTACATCTTCACACCTATCACGATCCCAGTTAAACACGCTGGGCTCTGGTGGCATCCACTTTTCAATCAGTGGTATGGCCATTTGCAGAGAGAATAATCGTCATCTCTTACTTTGGGGTGTATCAAAGGCATGTGTAGCAATTATATCAAAGAAGTTTGATAAGTTTGAGAGAATCATCGAACTGAAGTTGAATCTAGAGCCCTCTGAGGAATACTTGGTCAAGTGTGATTGGTTGCCACAATCAGAGTATCATATTGTAGCCGTATGCGGCACTGTTGTGCATGTGTTTGATCTAAAGCGAGCAGAGAATGACGTTTGCCATTCAACTACACATTATGCCCTTGCATATGAGGATGTTCTCATCAGATCTGCAACACTGATTGGCTCACTCTCAGCCGAAGATGACTGTCTTGTCGAGACGAGGCTGGCGTTACTACTCGATACAGGCCGTTTGTTCTTCCTCAGTCTTGCTGTTGATGGAGATGGCAACCTCGAAGAGCATGGTGAGAGCTACATCGAGACGGGCCAAGGCTATCAATTCCCAACCGCCGGTATTCGTAGATACTCTGATTCCGCACCACAGGCAAAGGACTCTACGTCATCCACATTTGGAGAGGGTACTTATGTGGTATATCTCGAACAGAGCAATTTGTTGTTGTATCAATGTACTTCGTCGTGTTGTGTGGCCTTTTTGCTGGATAGTGACGGTTCTATATTTGGCAGCTTTGAACTGCTGCCGAATGTTATTTCTGCCGATACAATTGGTGGCCATTACGGTATCCAAGGACCATTCACTCATTTTCAAGAGTTGGGAACTGTTAAGAGAGGTACAGAAAGTCTTTACAAAGTATCATGTGTTGGTAAATCAACCAGATCTAATCAGCCACGATCGATTGTTCTCGAGTTCAATGAGAAGTCAGTATCTGTAAAAGAGTTACAGTGGCCGGCTTCTTCATCATCTGGACTTGGTTTCGTTTCAAGTTACAATTTCGTTGGATCATGTACATTTTCGTGTCCATATCTCGTTGGTGGTAAAGCCTCAGAAGGTCGTATCACCGACACCACAACGATAGAAGAACGGGCATTTATGACTTTGATGAGCTCAAGTGGTTCACTTCTCTTCTGGGGAGAGGATTGTCCTGGTAGTAGAAACCATTACACACCTTCCACTCTAATCAAGCCTCCAGAAATTGGGTACTATGAGAAATTGATCAATGCAACTCAAGATTCATTGGTATTTGGTGGTGAGTTTGTGGGGAGTACCAATCCAGAGACTGTCAAGAGGAAGTTATCGTTGAACAGTTCTGACTACGCTATGAGTCCTTCCAGTAGCTGTACCCTAACTTGTACATTGGAGGATGACAGCTTATCCATTGTTGCCGTCAGAGTTTTAGTAGGCTCAATGCCCGAGTTAATCCCAAGGGAGATAATTGTCATGGGAAGTGGACGAAAGTTATTGCCAAAGAGGAACCTCAAACGATGGTACGACTTCCCATTGACTGATGAAGAGACTCTTCTGGCATTACGAAACGGGTTTATAACTATATGGATCTCTTCGTGCCACGATACAGCAAGCACCCCAATCATCGACTCTGTTGAGTGTTATGCTCGACCTAGATCTGAATTAGACTATCTGAAGAAAGATGGCGATGATAAGAAAGCCAATGATGATGTATTGCCAAAACTAACAGCATCATTATCCGCTCAGGGCCAACCTCCTTGTGATCTGTTGGTACCGTGTATTCAATCGCTGAGCAACTTAACAAAAACTATGGGCCAGAACAACATGACCACTCTTAGTTCAGGAAGCAAAGATACCATTGGCCAAATCATTCAACAAACTGCATTAGATGCCTCGGTCAAGAAGGGAGGACTCAGGGATCAGACGATTGACTTCTTGAACAAAGCGGAAGGAGACGAAGCAAGCCGGGCATTATTGGTCGATGCAGCCACGTTGCGTGGACTCATGTCAAAATTGAAAGGCATTGATCAGTATCTATGCTCTGAGTATGTAGATCTAGATTATGTCTCAGCAAAGCAAGAAACAACGATCAACTGTGCGTTGGAAATGTTGCTTCATATTCTCTACTCTGGCATAGCAATTGCTCGTGTTCGAGGTGACAACTACAGAAATGTTATCACCCAAATGATAGCTGACAAAACATGTGAAGGTTCAATGGCTCTATTAGGAAAGAAGGTTCTTGATTTCTGTCAAAACGAACTGAAGGATGGTCTGGGAGCTTCACTCAATTTGTCTCATCTGGCAAAATTTGTATCCGAACTAATTCTGTTTGAGATTGCGGCATCATGCCCTGCCGGCGGCTCTGATTCTAGCACTAACTTTGCTCAATTTGATACCTTGGCAGAGTATCTAGTGATTGATTCGCCAGAGATTACAAAATCGTGCTGTTCGGCTATATCAAGTGTTATCGGAAGTAATGGTGGTGATAGCAGCAATGAAAGTGGTGACGACACAAGTTCTGAGAAAGAATCTACTCCAACTGTGTCAGGAACCATCACCTATCAGTGTGATGCATGTCTTACCTTTCCAATAACCGAGAGGAGGTACACTCTCGGGGGAGAGATGGATGTAGATCTCTGCAAAAACTGTTATGATACAGGAATGGCTTACTCAAGAAGTCATAATTTGAATGCTCCCGTTATAATTAACGGCCAAACACTTACAGTTGAGAACGAAGACATGACGTGTGGTGAGATTCGACAAATGGTGTCGAAACCTATTGCTATTAGTTTAGAACAGGCTGAGAATGCTAAGAGAGCCGGTCTACATAACGCCATAACAGGCAGTGCTAATAAGGAATTGGCTGTGAAGTCAAACTCCTCAGGTATTCAAAGCATGGATATTGATAAATTGGACAGCAGTACTACTGAAGGTGAAGAAGTACCAACAGAAGGCTTCAGGTCATCTATCTTCACGCAGCTCCTTGGTCTAATCACCAAGTCTCTTGATACAGAGAATTCAAAAGATAATGTTTCTTCTTCTCCCATATCAAGTCAATTGATTGTTCTTTTACTTGATCTCGTCCTTAGTGCACCATCTGAGGATCTTAAATCTGCAAGAGGAAAAGAGATGGCATTGGCATTGACAAAGAATCTACCAAGTCTTGTTCAAGTGTGCATATCAAGTGAAACTAGTTTCTCAGAGCACTGCAGCAAGATTGTTAGAGTACTACATACACTTTCAGGCTTGGTATTACAAAAGAAAGTTCTTCATCGCGGCCCTCCTTTGATTGAAGATGAAAAGGAGCCTCCAAGAGCACTCCATCACCACAAATCTGATAAAACAGATCCAAGGTAAGCTGCGTTGACGTTTATGTCTTCCTTTTGCTGTATGATATCATATGTTCATTGTGTGCATCTCTAATCTTCTTCTTCATACTTCTCATTCACTTCTCAGATTCATATGTGATGTGCATGGTGCTCCGGCTGTTCGTAGACGTTGCTCACATGGTATCCACAAGGACCGGCGCTTCTATGTCTGCGGCCTTGAGAAGAGTAAAAGGTGCAACTACTTCAAGTGGTCAGATAATGTGCCAGAATTGCCATCAACTGCCGACAATACAAAGTCTCAAACTGGTGAAGGAAACCAAATAGTCTCACGTACCGATGCAAATAATATCTTTGTTCCAGTACGGATTGAGCTTGAGAAGATATTTAGCAATGAATTGCAACAGCAGTGGTGCAGTCTTGTCAGTAACCAGTTTGAAAAGAATCAGTCTGTAGTTACATCTCCTCATGATGAGGAACAGAAAGATTCATCTGATGCAACGTTCCCATCAGCAAAAACAGAAGCAGAAAAAGAGCATGATGCCGAGGATGGAGTGTACAAGAGCATGGAGAAGTTTGGGAGATCAACACCACTGTCAACCGAATCCGATCATGACGATTTTGATCTTGCTGACGAAACAACGGAATCGTTTCTCTGTTCGAGTTTAGATCTCTTTTCTTTACTTGCCTCTAAACGAAGCTCAAGTTGTGACAAAGCGGATACACATACATGGTCATCAGACTGGTTTAGCGTGCTTTGTGAGATCATTAGTACCGGCGCATCTCCTATGCTGAGACAGGCGGCAAAGTCAATGCTACAGCGTCTTTGCGGTGACCGCCAAGAAGTATACCTTCGGGTTCGTGATCATTATGTATTTGGATTCCGGTTTCGAAAGCTCCTCCAAAGCTCCCAAGACATTCTCGAGTCAGCTTTGATGGTAAAAGAGCAGGCAAGACAATGTGGCTCAAGTTGGAGGGATGAAGAAGTAATGTTTGAGAATCTTCCGGCATCTGGCTTACTTGGCGTCGAAGACCTCATATCGGAGGATTGGTATAATGTATCTACCGAGGAAAACATATCGACAGTATTAGACGATTTGCTTACAGCCGCTAAGCGAGGTGTTGGGACAAAAGCCCGTTCAAATAGTTGGAGGAACTTTTGTGGATTAACTTCTATGTCTTTCTTCAATAAGAAGAAGACAGAAGACGGCATTGCAGGAGAAGAAGACCTTGAAATGCTTGAGCAAATTTACCATAGATCTCCTATGGTTTCATTGTTATGGCTCTGTTCATGTCTACAGGGATCAAATCAAATCAAGGCACTAACATTGGCAAACATAGCC
>Ga0214480_100309_pt1 | contig 24578 bp, 20 predicted proteins | sample M1_20Mar14CPVII9_3_FD_165042 | JGI IMG/M metagenome (GOLD analysis project Ga0214480, IMG submission 165042) | Marine eukaryotic communities from Monterey Bay, California, United States - M1_20Mar14CPVII9sort6BwellE17 | ecosystem: Environmental > Aquatic > Marine > Unclassified | place: USA... | reverse complement strand
TGTGTGGAAGTATTGTTTATATTAATTGAATCGTGCAAGCTTAACTCGTGTTTAGAGGGGCTAATGCTTCTGTGCTTGGAGCCTATTGGTGGTCGATGATTCTCTTTCTTGTCGTTGAAATGCGTATTGCAACCACAAACAATAACGGTAGATGAGAGAAGTGAGTGAGTGAGAGAAAAATGACGACTAAAAGAATGATGTAGGTAAAGTGTACCTACAACCACGTTGTCAAGTTGCTCTCTTTTGAAAGTGTCTACAATGGATCAACAAGAGCAAGAGGTAGAACCAATTCGAATAAGAATCATCAGCATAGGAGATGTTTGTAGTGGCAAATCGGCTTTGATCAAGAGGTGAGTTCAAGTAATGTATTTTGTGGTAAGATCAGTATAAACAACTACTCATTCATATTACTACACAATATAAAGGTATTGCGAGCCAACGAGGTTTGTTTCTAGACACATACCCACAATCGGCTGTGACTATGGACTTAAGACTACAAATAAGACGATGGATGACGGCACTCCAGCCGATGTCAAAGTAGACTTCTTTGATCTCTCGGGTGATGCGGCCTACAGTGAAGTACGAAACGAGTTCTACAGAAACATTGACGGAGTACTGCTCGTGTTCGACGTAACATCCAGACAAAGCTTTGAATCATTAGATAGTTGGATAAACGAGCTGAGAAAGTACGGGATATCAACTGAGAATACAACATTGGTTCTCATCGGTAACAAAGCAGACACGTACCCCCGAGAAGTGAAAGAACAAGAGGTGAGTAGTGTGTTGTATGTTGAGTATGGTATGAGTGTAAGTATATGCCCAGTCTCAAGCTAACTCTTGCAACACTACCACAACTATCCCACGCTTATCATCATTGATGATCAGGCCACATCATTTGCGATTGAACGAAACTTGTCATACTTTGAAACAAGCGCCAAGACGGGTAGTGGAGTTGACGATACAATTGACTTTCTAGTAGAAGATGCACTCAAGAGAGGTTTCTATAAGTGAATAGATAAAACTTATACTCTCTATGTTGATACGTTGTATCTATTCATTACTTAAGCATAAGTAAAGAAGTATATATACATAGTATACCGAGAATACAAACGTAAGTAACGGAATACTACACGGACGCACTTGCTGTCAAGAGTCCCAGGGGAGAATACGGGGGAGAATATCTAATCACACTCTTCAACTCCAACACACTACAATAACATCAATAAATAAACTTATCGAGTCATCATCATTACATAGTTGTTTATTGTTCTTTGATATTATTACCATCCTAATTAACATCTCATTAATGGTTTAAAACGAGATGAGCAAAACTTCGGAAACTCCTAATGAAGATAATGTGGACTCAACCACATCAACAACCACAAACACACCTACACAAACTAAAACAAACACTCTAATCCTTGACATCAACTCATTATTAAATGATGATGATATTACTGACATTTCACTCATCCCCGAGAACAACGGAGGAGATACATCAATAACATCAGTACCGGCAATTAAAGCGATATTGGCCTCACGTTCTCCCGTGTTTCGTCGTATGCTCTATGGAGAATTTAGAGAAACACAATCGAATAATCAGGAGAATGTTGTGGAGGTTAAGTTAGATTATAGTGGACGAGTATTGCAATTATTGGTCGAATTTTGTTTTACCGATTCGTTAACTAGTTTGGAAAGCAAATCAACTTCAGCAACTGATAGCAGTAATAACAGTAACTTTACACTGGAAGAGAAATCAAGATTATTAACAAATCTATCAGACGCAGCGCATTACTTTGATATACCAAAGTTGGAATTAGATATACAAGTGCAATTATCTAATATGATGTTAGAACATCCATCTTTGGCATGTGCGGTATTGGATGAAAGTTCCAAGATGGCAAGTGGTGATACATTGGCCGAGGCAGCATTCAGTCAGATTAGGGCACGGCCAAAAGCCGCTTTATTGCATTGGGATGGTGGAGGGAATATTAAGGATAAAGGTTTTGATAGTTTATCAATAAGTGAAACTGACACATCAAACCCAAAATGGGGTGAATGCGGAGGTGTGATTGCATTATCTGCAACGCTATTAGAATCAGTAATCTTTGACGATCAAAGTACTGCATGTGAATTTACAAAGTTTAAATGTTTACAAAAGTGGGTTGAGGGATGTAAACATGAAGTTACAAAGGCAGATATTGAATATGTAGAGCTGCCAAGAAAATGTCGTCCAAACAGTGTCGGTACAGCGGATGAGATTCTAAGTTCAAGAACTCCAAGATTGGCACAATCGGAGAAGAAACAATTGGAAAGTAATGGCTCGTTACTTACCTTGGGTAGTAGTGATAGTGGAATGGGAGTAACGTCACCACTTCCTCCTCCACCTCCATCTTCCAGTGACTTCATTGGTAATATACATTTAGGACTGGGAACACACCCTGCATCTACGTCTTCACCACCACCATCATCCAAGGCTCAGAATGATGACATGTCAATGGAAGGAGGTCAACATGAACGACGACTTGCAATTGCACAACATTTAGCTGAAAAGTTGGATTTGTCACTCATTCCTGCCTCTGACTTATCCACAACAATCACAGATAGTCAACTAGTGCCTGCGCATGCTTTATATCAAGCATATCGTTTACAAGCATTAAATGCTGAACGGACTAAATCAAAGGTCTTCGTTGAGGGTGCAGGATTAGCAGAAGTGAATGGTACATACATTCAGAGGGGAGTGCACGAGGGCACACCCATGTACAATAAGGAAGGTATATGGCGTGATCGAGAAGAAACATTCCGTATCTTCTTATGTACATACTCAAATGGAAACAAGTCTTGGTGTTTGAGTATCGTGCCGAAAGGGAAAGAACCTGGTAAGACGACTGATTTGGACTTTTATGAATGTCCAGTTAGTTATGGCAAGGGCGGAGGGATAACTAGTAGTAGTTATGGAGGCTCATCGGAGAATGGATTGGGAGTAGTGCCCAGTCGAGGGTGGAAGTTGGTCAATTATGGCCAACCGCCCGTTCCCAAGTGTTCATTGATTGCTGGATGTTTAGAAGATGCTTAAATATGATGGAAATGAGCAGTGTATAGTAAAATTGTGGACAAAGCTGTGATAGTTGTTGATGAAGTGTATTTTTATTTGTTTGGATAGACCACTTATTAGGTCAATCTATGCTAGTAGATGTAAGATGTAGAGATTAAAAAGTAATATATCTTTATCTCGAGTTGGGGGACACAGAACGTGTCCTCTTTCGTACAACAAAGTCAATGCGAACTCTGACAAGAAAATGATGAGAGTTATCATGATTAGATACAGGACATATGGTCTTGCATGTTGTCTGGGATTGATGCATCACACAAACCAGAAGCCACCAAGGTCTTAACCAGAAGCCTTTTTATCGAATGATATAGCTCTTGCTCATAAAAACACAAACACTACAACAAACAGATAAACAAAGTATTACTGAACCTGAACAACAATATAAAAAAACACATTTGAAACATATACACGTGAGATGAGGGTTCTTACAGCATTAACAATTCTTCTGGGAGTTGCAGCCAACACCGGTGAGTAATATACTTTTACTAATCAATGAATGAGAATGCTACATACATATACTCAACCCCATGAAACCACTTTACTACATCACATCATAGTTTCACAAAGCTATGACGATACTGACATGCAGCTCATCCTAGGCGACGTATCCAATACCACACTGGAATGTGCTGACGATTTAGAACTAGTTATCGAAGACACCTTTGATGATGTAAGAGTATTCCAAGATGTTGATATCGACTTCGATCCGGAGACAGACTTCACTGATGAGACTGGTTTCTCTGTGATAATCTACTTGGATGATGACATTATCAACGACAATTGTACTGCTGTCATCGAAGACGTACTGGATTTGATTGACACACCAGAAGTACGAGTCTACATTAGGGATCGCTCATCATCCAAATCCCGTAGTCGTCGATGGAGGAGGTACTGGTGGAAGAAGAGGTACTTCAAAGGTTGGCACCATGACAAGTCTTCATCTGACAGTGATGACTTTCAACATAGATGGAACCGTTTCAGTTGGTGGTTGAAAAAGAGGAAGCACGGATGGGATAGAAGCAAGTTCAACAAGTGGTACAGTTCCAAAGACTGGTCAAAGGATTCCTCAAACGATTGGAAGAAGATGTCTAGAAGCTTTACATCGCAAGATACTATCGTGAGCTCATCGACCAGTGAGGATACTATTGTGAGCTCATCAACCAGTGTGGATGACGAACCATTTGAAAGCACAAGTAGTGAGGATACAACTACTACAACCACAACAAAGAAACCAACAACTTCGAAGAAGTCCAGTTCTACAAGCAAAGATGAAACTAAAACTACCACGCCTACAACAGGCAAGCCTCCATCTGAATCTGCTGAGTCATCTTCGAAATCTGAGAGGTCAGAAAAGACTAAGCCTACCAAACCACCGAAGTCAAAAGAGTCAGAGAAGTCAAAGAAAACGAAACCAACAAAGCTTTTCAAGCCCAAGCCGACCAAACCTCCAAAGATTAAGTCTACTAAGCCCGATAAGAAGCTCCGAGGAAGTAGGTCAGATACAACCACTCCTCCACCCGTCTAGAAAGATTGTATTGAATTAGAGTTGCATTATATTTATGTTTCACCAAGCGACTCGCCTTGTTTGAAATTATGCACTTGCATTTGATACCCTGCATTGCTTAGAGATGACTACATGTTTGAAATAGAATTTACATAGCCATTTAGACAAACTAAGTATTAGATAGACATACATGCTTATACAGATACGATTTATTTACATATTACTTTCCACTAATTGAATTGTACTACTTGTACTTATTGGTGGAATTTCTTTCCCGTGGCTGCATAGTCTTTCAATAACTGACATGGTTCAAACTGTCCTCCAAGCTTATCAGCAAAGCCATTCATCTTATCAACATAGGATGAAACACCTACGGAGTCCAAGTATCTGAATGGGCCACCCTTGAAGGGTGAAAACCCAATACCAAACACAAGACCAATGTCGCCATCAACTGGAGTTTCAATGATTGAATCTTGTAGACACATGGCAGCTTCATTAATCAAACGTGTGGCAATACGATCTTGAATATCAGCCTCGCTCATATCCGATACCTTGCCCCCTGTGAAGTCCTTTAGATATGATGTAACTTCAGATCCAATCTTCTTACCCTTTTTGCCTTCATAAGTAAAGAAGCCTTGCTTAGACTTCTTACCTAACCATCCCTTCTCGACCATGTTTGTCATTAATGATACATCGCCGCCATCCATGCGAACACCCAAATCAGCATCCGATAAGAAGCTCGCTACCTTGCCTGCAACATCAACTCCTACCTCATCAATGAGGGTAATAGGTCCGACTGGCATGCCGAACTTCTTCATTGCTGCATCCAACTTCTCAAGTGGTACACCTTCCTTCACTAATGCAGTAGTCTCAACAAGAACTGGGCCCAAGCAACGGTTGACATAGAAGCCAGGAACATCCTTCACTACCACGCATGTCTTGCCTTGCTTGTTTCCAACAGCAAATGCAGTAGCAAGTGCCTCCTCAGAAGTGCCAGCATGAGGAATGATTTCCAACAATGGCATCGATGGCACAGGGGAGAAGTAATGCATACCCACAATATTCTCAGGGCGTTTCACCTCCTCTCCTGCAGCGGCAATGTCGGCGATAGGAATAGCACTCGTGTTAGTTGCAAAGACACAGTGATCTGGCGTGACACTCTCAACTTGTTGGATAATCTTGCGCTTGAGTTCAAGGTTCTCGAATACTGCCTCAATTACCAAATCTGCACCACTGAAATGTTTCTTCCAGGATGCGGTATTATCTGAAAGTGGCGTGACACGAGATGTATTCAAGTTGTACTGATAGTTTGTCATACGCCTACGAGAAACCTTCTTGCCCCAGTTATCATTCATGTAGGAGATACCTCTTCCTAAACTAACATCATCACGATCCTTGAGTAATACATCATACCCCTTCTCGGCAGTAACTTGTGCTATGCCTGCGCCCATAAGCCCCGCCCCCATAACCGCAACTTTCTTAACTTTGATTGGATCAACATTAGACGAATGTTTCTTCATTTGATTCATCCCATCAAAGATGCCAATCAATGCTTCACTCTCTTTAGTTGCAGCCAACTTGGAAAACTCTTCACGTTCATGTTTGAACTTGTCAAGACCTTTTGGATTAGCCAAGCCATACTTGACACAATCAATGATTGCATACGGAGCAGGATAGTTACCACCAGTATTCTTATCCACCATCTTCTTCACTTTATCCCACATCATATTCTGTCCAGGAGGCGTATCTTCAATTAGACGATTCATTAATGACTTCTTCTTGGGTTTACTCTTCTTGATTGTACCAGCTGCCAATCCTTCGGCAGTTGTAATTGCAATAGATTCCAATGATTGAGGTGCCACAACTTGATCCACTAATCCCATCTTCTTTGCTTTTGGAGGACGAATATCTTTCCCTGTTAACATCATATCCATACTTCCCTGAACACCCACTAATGCTGGCAAGTTCTGTGTACCTCCAAAGCCAGGTAGTAGTCCCAGTTTAACCTCTGGCAAGCCCATCTTGGTTGCAGAGCTATCAGTACAGATACGATAATCACACCATAATGCCCATTCCAATCCACCTCCGAGTGCTGGGCCATGAATAGCTGCAACCATTCTGATATAACAGGATAGGTAAGTGAATTTGACATTGAAATATATTTTGTGCATATCTTGTGCACAAAACACACATGTTTACACACAACACAACTTACGGTACATCCTTAGCCTTCATATGTAAAAAGAATTGCAACGCCTCTTCAATAATAGGGACCAAAGTCGATTTATCTTCAATGGAACTAATATCAAATATATCCGCACCAGCAATAAAGCCCGATTCTTTCGCAGAAGTAAAGACTACAGACTTGATATTGTTATTGGTATGTATCTCATTTTCCCACATGGTTTTAGCCTCATGCATTAAAGCAAAACTTAGTGTATTGACCTTCTTATCTGGATTATCAAATCGGATAATTGCCACTCCGGAAGGTATTACTTCGACATTCTGAAAGAATTGATATTTACGGCTATCTGTTGGTGTGAAGGATACCTCTGCTTTTGTAGACGAAGTAGGAGATGAAGGTTCTTCCTTTACTGCTGCAGCTGCCGAAGAGAATGAGTGTACTTTGTTATTGTTGATTGATTGAATGATGTGGGTAGTTGCTTGATTTGCAGTAAGATCGAGAAGTCGAGAAGATGCACCAATCACCATTGATCTTCTTGCACATGAGTGTTGCAGCTGACGAGCCACCGCACTACGACCGGCGTTGACTAACATATTGTATAATATTTGATAATACTATTCGTATATATCCTGCCACTGCATTATGATCGATCGAGACAATAAAGCAGCCTATTAGTCGAGAGGGTGTCAATCGACGGAATAAATTTTGATGGCAAAAGATATTAAGATCGGTATCTTTTTTCCCCCTTCTAGCGAGTGCAAGTGTGGCTAGGAGTAGTAGTGTTCATGATATGTAATACTAGAGTATCTACTTTGCCCACGACGGAAGATCTGTTCTATAACTAATACTCTTGCCTTCCTTATTTCCATCATCTGTTGTTTTCAAGCTGTATTGAAGTGCATGTAACCAAATGCCCTGACTCCGTACTAGATATTCCATCATTGTTCTTTTCAATACTGCATCTTTTTGCTTTGATACCACCAAAGTATCATCTGATGCATTTAAACAATCCGAACCATAACATCTAGCACAAAACACACAAGTCTTTTGAATATAATCAAGAATAGATTCCCCATCCTCTCGTTTTCTATTTGCCGCTGCATGATAAATCTCCGCCTCGGTAGCTGGAGTATCTGCATTTGTAGAGTCTTGGGGAGTAATAACATTTGTAGCCGTGTCTCCTGTGCCCTGATCTAACTTATCAAGCCAATCTCTAGACTGCTTGCAAGCTGCCTTCCCTTCCTCATCGCCAAACCACAACTCTCCGCCATAGTTATGGTCATTCGCAATTGGATGTCCTAGTTTTTGCAAATGCAGTCGAATCTGGAAGATGCGCGTTATCACAATTTGTGAAGATGAAGAGAGATGATTGCAACCTCTGTTAGTGTATGTGGTTTACAAAGGCAACCAAATCAGCAAACAAAGTTCAAATTATTTGTTGAGACCTCATAAACACATGAATTCACATGGTAAAACAAAACAAACGCGGACCTTCCTGATGCGTTCTGCCAGTCTCAGGCTTTGCAAGAACCAACGATGTGTCTGAACTTGCATCGTATGACAGAAGGACAAAGGAAGTCTGTGCCGGTTTGATTGATTTTCTAACACTTTCATCTGTCAACTCAGAAAAGCTACCAGCTTCACACACTCCATTCTTATGTGAACTTATACGACAAGGACAGGCAAAGTTGAGCCAGAGTAATTCATCTGAAGTGTTGTTGCCGTTGCTGCCTGGCGTACTCAAGTCACCGATTGCATTTGCAATGGAGATATCTTTGCTTTGGTCAATCAGATCTTGTAACGAACAAGCATTCTCGACTACTTCGCCTTGTCGGTTTGTTATCCAATATCCTAGACCAGCATATATTTGTTTTGTGTTAGGCTGATTAGTTTGCTTCTTCTTTTTACCTTCATTGTTCATAATGGGGATATGTACTCCACCTTTCCAATCTGTTTCTGATTCAAGTACTTCTCCACTTTGACAAGGCGGCGAGATTAAACCTTTCCTTCTCTTATTCGGGTAGTCTGTTTCTTCATTTTGTAGAGAAGCTGTATCACTTTGTAATCTGAACTCCCAAGGATGAATATTATTATCACCATTCTGAACGCCCTGACTTTGTAAACCAAGTGGAAACTTGCCTTTAACTCTTGCCAAGTAAATCTTTTCACAACCATCTCTTTCCGAGATACATTTTGAGAGTTCTCGTGCTATTGCTGAGCTCTTAGCTATAACAACTAATCCAGACGTCAGCCGATCTAATCTATGTATAGTAAATAGCTTTCCTTGTCCATATTTATCTGGTTTCCAATGCGACAATATCTTAAACAGCGAGTTGAAATTATACCCACCACATGGGTGGATTGGTAATGTTGCTGGTTTATCAACTACCAATATAGTATCATCTTCATATACGATATTGATTGGCGGAGTTGTTGATTCACTACTACTATCTTCTGATGTATTATTATCATCAATACTATCAGCCAATGCAACAGCTGGTTCATGTCGATGTACTGTATGTGTTAATTCATCTCCTCCCTTGACTTTATAATCGCAGCTAACCTTCTTTCCAGATACTAATATTCTTCCACTCTCGATTGCAGATTCATAATAACTTTTTGGATAGCTGCCTAGAAAGAATCATAGATAAAGACCAGTAATCATTATTGTCAGTACTCATCAATACATGTGTAAAAATAAAATTATATATACAACATAAATACTTCTTACCAAATTCGTCTGTGTATATATCAACTATACTTCTACCGAGCCATCTTTGCTTTGCAAAAGTAGCAAATGTGAATGGATACGGATAAATGATACGTATGCGTCGTCTTTGTTGATCATCATCACTATTGCTATAATTTGCAGTAGTATTTGAATCTAATAGATCATTGGATTGTTTGGTATCATCACCACCGGATGCATCCGATATTATTTTGAATGCAGTAGATAATGGAATAGTTTCAATTTGAAGGAGAGACTTGATGGTGTCATCATTATTGTTATCTTTATCACCATCTCCCAACAAACAGCCTACACCACCACGAGGTCTTTTCCTATTACGCTTTGATCTAGATTTCATAGTATTGGTAGTCCATCCACACAGCCACTAGGTACTCTCTTGCAGTGATCTGTTTTGTCCCTCTATCACCTTTGGTTATATTATTAGTGCTTGACCACCCCCTAGCTCAGCCGCCTCAGAGCATCCACTCTATGCGGCAACTTGATAGACTTGATGGCTCTATTAAAGGATTCGGTATCTCGGTATCTTGCAAATGTCTGTAAAAATTTCACTAACAAATTTCACTAAAAATATACTCGATAACCTCAACAATAGTGCTAATACAGGTTAACTCTATCACATCAATAAAAGGATATTAATTAATTAATATCAAGCGGCACGTACGGCGGCGGTAGTTCACAACAATAGGTCGGTAGTATATAATATTTATATATAATATACAAAAGAAGTCTGCCATAACAAAAACAATTTGAGAAGGAGCCCCCAGAGAGACACGAAAACAATAGAAAAGAATAATGCCAAAAGCTTCTAAATCAAGATCAATGCCAAACCGCGGTGGACGACCCAAGGAGGATGCTGTTGCTGTCGATGATAGCACAAAAGCACCACCACTCCCACCTGTTAAGGATACCACTGCTGCGTCAAAGAAGAGTGGTAAAAAGGGCGCGTCTGTTGAGGATAGCAAACAACCCTCGAAAGAAACAAGGGCAAGAGAGTTTGCATTAGGTGTTGGGATGGAAACACAGGAGAGTTGGAATGCTATGCTGTTCACTCTACTCCTTTACAAGTCTCGGAATAATGGTAATACCAATGTGAAGAGTGATTGTGCAGACCAGACCTTGTATCAATGGGTACTGAAACAAAGGGCGAGCAAAGCGGATTCTTCCACTCCCAATGATTTAACCGCTGACCGAATTGCAGTATTGGATACTATTGGGTTTCAATGGATATTGAGTGATGATATTTCATGGAATAAACATTTTGAGAACCTTACTGCATACAAGGCTGAGTTTGGCGATTGTCGTGTTCCAAGGTCATATGATATCCATCCAAAGTTGGGGGAATGGGTTACTGAACAGCGCAGGCAGCACAAGTTGTGGTCAGACAATAAGGCATCTACAATGACTGAAGAGAGGAATACCAAGTTGACTGAGCTTGGGTTTGTGTGGAAAGTTAGGGAGAGAGCTGACTGGAATGATAGGTATGAGCAATTGCTAGAATTCAAGAAGGAGGTGAGTATACACTTGGTGTAGTATTATACAGTTTGTACTAGTGTACATGTGTGAATGTAGACCCGACTCTCCTTTAATCTTAACCTTTTCTTCCCCTTTTCTCATTTACATAGACTGGTCATACTGTTGTGCCGCAGCACTGGCCAAACAACCGTCCTCTTGGAAAGTGGGTAGCCAAACAACGTGAACAGTATAGGTTCCACCAAGAAGGAAAGCACTCTTTTCTTACCGATGAGCGTATTGACCTACTCAAATCTTGCAACTTTACTTGGAAGATCAAGGGACGTGGCGCGACTAGTAAGAGTGAAGGAGAATTAAAACGCGGAAGTGCTTCCGGCGGAGTAGCAAAGGAGAAATCACTAGTCGAGATGGAGGAAGAAGCAATGGAGGCCGAGGAGATGAACATGGGAACTTTGAGGACATCAGACCAGGTTATTCACATGCCGAATATGCCACCCTCAATTCACATGCCAACCATTCCTCAGTATGCATCGTTTCAACACCAACTCCTTTCTAATCACGCCCTTTCGAATCAGGCAGCTCAGAATGCAGCTATGGCACAGTTGGCTCGAAGCATTTCACGCAATGTTTCCTCCTCTAACGCAGCTATGCACTCGTCCGCCGGACAGCAACTCGAGCAGCAACTTCTTGGACAGCAACTTGAGCAGTTGCAGCAACATCAGATTTAGTTTGTAGGAGCAGGTAAAGAATGGGGTTTGAGATTCTTCAGTCTGTTTCTTAGAAAGCAAGAAGAATTATGGGATATGTTTGTTTGTGTGTCTGTATGGTTCAGTAAAAATAAGTCAGGGACACATTGTAGTATCAAGGCAGTACAACACTTGCTTGTTTAGATTAGTATCATCTACTTTAAAATAGGTGATATTCAAATGTTCATTTCATCCCATCCCCTTCTCCTTCGTTGACCCGTTTCCCTTCCAGCTCCATGGCCAGGAGTTTGATGAATTCCAGCTGGCGGTGTAATATATTCCTCCTCAGCTGTAGGCGTTGCAGCAGTATCAATGTGTGAAAGCGACAAACTCCTCTCCGATGTGTCAATATTGTAACTACTCATCTCTCCAGAGAGTGATTGCCGTTGATAATGATATACAGGACGAGGTCTACTAGCCCTAAGAGATCCACCCCCTCCGCCTCGCGGATCAAGTCTAGGACTTGCAAGACCAGGCGGAGGTGCACGCCTACCCATGATACTTGATACATCCGGGATGCCATCATATATACGAGCTTCCCTCGATGGAGATTTAGACTTTCTCCTCATGGTTACAGCAGGCGTTGTAGTTAGTCGTTCATTTGTTGTGTATGATGTATGTAACTCAGCCGCAGATTCAGTTGATGGTGGGTAATATCTATACTTTGAATAATCATTATTATTACCACTCTTTGGTTTGGGCGAGTGCCCAGACCCAGGTCCCCGATCTTCAACACCACCAAGACCAATTGGAGTGCGTGCAGAAACATTGGCAATACTTCGTAATCTTCTCTTTCTATCTTCTTCTAATCTTTCTAATAAATCAGCCGAACTTTCAATACTATCACTAATACACCTAGGGAACCATTGAGGTTCACATGGCGTATTGGGTTCAAAGGATGGTGGTATACCGAGCATTATATTAATTTGTGTAAGTGATTTTGTATGTGCCTCTATAGATTAGATAGTATATACTTTTTGTTATTGTATTGAAGTATTATTTTGTTTTTGGTAAACAATATAATAACAATCTTGTATCGCAAATCACGTCTGTGTATAGAATATCGATTTATAGAAAAGTCTATAATTAACTTTCCAACAACTTCTTTCTGCGTTTTGTGTACTGTGAAGTGTTTGTGATATTTATCTCCACACTTCCAGATAATCGTGATATTGATCGATATCGCAAGATATCCTCTTCTTTAATATTATGAATACACTATAGGGTTGGGCCAATAGAGGTATATCTCTTAACGTACAACCTATTATGTATCAGCATCAGTGTATCAGTACAGTTGTTATTGTTGATTATTGATTTTGAAAGTCAAAGGCCTACAAAGGATACCACATTTTTTACAGTGAGGTGTTAAGAATGAAAACTATATGCCTCACTAAATAAGGTGCATATGCATGTTATGTTGTATTGTAAATTGTATTACTTTACTTTACTGTCCATCTATATCTAGTTTTACATTAGTTCTTACCTGCACATTATCATCACATAATTATAGTTATTGTTGCAATTATTACGGCGATCAAGCAAGTAAAGAAAGGTAAATTTACAATACACTTAACAGAGAGAATAACTACGACTACACCAACATTAACAGTAGATACAAACTGCAGTACCTGATACCTGCACTTGATATCTGTTACTAATAGAATATAAAAGAAGGAGTCTGATATTATACTATCACCATGACATCATCAACTACAACATTGCAACATCAAGCAGATGATGAACGACCAGCACAAACTGCACTTCAACTAAAAGCAATCCAACTATTTAATCAACATCAATATAAAAGCGCTGAACTAGTTGCATTATTTGAACTATCAACATTAAAAACACAAACCAACAATGTTGCCACAGCAATTACACTTGAAATCTTAGGTGATTGTGCAGTACAAACCGAGAGGAATCGACAGGCAAATGTTTATTACAGTGAAGCTGCAAATATGGTACATTTACACTTTCAACGTGATACAAATAACAAAGGTGAGGATGCAACATCAACCTGGGAGGCAAACTTACGTGTTAAAGAAAGTCGTGCATTATCATCAAATGTTGATTCTATTATTGAAGCTGCGGCTATATTAGAACGATCGTTTCCCCGATCACGGGCTACTGGACATGGACAACGTCAACCACATGCTTATGCAACATTGGAATCATTAATGTTACTTGGTAATTTGCATAGTCAAAGTGGTAGAGTAGCAGATGCTAAAGATGATTACAAGTTTGCATTATTGAAGGATCCGTATGCATTAGAAGCCGTTGAACGATTAGCCAAGTTGGGATGTGATGAATCGACAATGTTGGCATTAATGGATGTTGGATTGAAACGGTTGGTAGCTGATGAAAAGAAGGACGAAGATACAGACACTATGGCTGTTGATAACGATGAAACAAAGGATTCATCAAAGAACAAAGAACCACTTCTACCCCTACGGGAATATGCTCAAGCACAATCTACTCTTCATCGGAATCAACTCGTTACATCCCTTGAGCACTTCTCAAAACTCTCTATTCAATTCCCCAATCATCCACACTTGATTTTGGAACAAGCTAATATTGAACAGGAATTAGGTCATATCATGTCATCAGAGCAGAATTATAAACGACTTCGAACATTAGATGTTCATTGGGTAGAAGGGATGGATAAGTATGCACATTTACTCTTCCAGTTGCGTATGAGTCGTAAGAATGCTTATATATTGCAGCAAGGTGGATACTTACATTATCACTACAGTTGTCATGGTGATCGAGGAGAGAATGATAAGGCTGATTCTGTTACTCGTGGTATTGAGGATGAGCTCGGACAACTGTCTTCTGATTTGTTGGATGTCGATCCCAACAAACCCGAGCCGTGGGTTTGTCTCTCTTTATATCAATTGGCACGAGATGATCACGAGAAGTCAATCAGCTTTGTTGACAAGGCAATATCAATCAATCAAGAGCATCAGTATGCACACTATTTGCGTGGTTCGATTCTTCTAGCAAGCCAACGTCCTGAGCAGGCAATAGTTTCATTCTTCCGTGCCAATGACTTGCAACAAGATATACCATCGTATGAGGGTTTGGTGGAGTCATATCTTGCATCTGATAAATTCAAAGAGGCAATCTGTACAGCCAAGGAGGCGATTACAAAAGCGCCGAAGGACGCCAGGGCTGTTACTTTAGTTGGTCTAGCACTATCACAGGCTCCTGTATCTCAGCAAAATGTAGGAGGAGTTGAAAGAGCGAAGCGAGCACTGAAGAAAGCAATGGACATCGACCCCGGAGCACCACGACCACTATTTGCTCTTGTGGACTTGTATGCATCAGAGGGAAAGTATGCTGATGCCGTCAAATTACTCAAAGATGCCATTGATGGTGGCAACGAGATGACTGAGTCCACAACGTCAATCACTTGGAATAGAGAGCATAAAGATGTCATATATGCCAAATTAGCTGAGGTTCATACACAACAGGACAACATCACAGATGCATTGGAGTGCTACCATGTTGCAATGTCCTTGAATGCACAGAATTTCCTGGCTCAGCAAGGATTACAACGGTTGGAGAATATTGTTAAGGGACAAGATCCTGACATGGATGAATCAGACGGGGGCTCACAAGGCACTGAATATTAGTTTATGTGTATCTAACACCACATCATAATAGATAGTTCTACACATCTTATTCTACACATTCTATCTCACATGCATCACCACTCTCCTTATTCGAGTTTGTTTCCATCAAGCTTTAGTAGATCTCTCGACATGTTCTTGTGGTGACTTTCATTTGTACCACCGCCAATCTCAAGCAACTTTGCATCTCTCCATAATCGTTCAACAGTATATTCTCCGCAATAGCCATAACCTCCCAATACCTGAATCGCTCTGTCTGCTACGTTCTTGGCCATTTGAGCACAATATAACTTTACGCCATCTGCATCAAGACCATTACCATAGGTTGAGAGATCTAATCCATTCGAGACTGCGTACAAGTAACTCTTGCCAGCCATGTATTCGGCATAGCTTTCTGTTATATGTTTTTGTATCTGACCAAATCCATAGAGATTTGGCTTGCCAAACGCTGGCCTGTTAGCTGCATAAGAGATCATCTCATCTAATGCACGACGAGCTATACCCACGGCCATGGCAGCCAAAGCGACTCTTTCAATTTCAAGGTTTCTCATCATGCAAAGTGTTGCCCCATTGACGTCGCCAACGATATTCGACTGAGGTATAAAGACATTCTCAAATACAAGCTCTGCCGTCGGGCTGGCTCTCATTCCAAGCTTGTCGTTGATCTTCTGTCCAACACTGAAACCATCCATACCACCTTCCACAATGAATTGGGTAATATCTGAACGATTTTCTTTACCAGTTTTTGCATAGACTAGGAAGATATCTCCAGTCTCTTTTCCAGTAAGAGTTCCATTTGTTATCCACATCTTTGTGCCATTTAGGATGAATCCATTTCTTTGAGGATCATATACAGCATTGCTTTTCATACCCAGGACATCGGTGCCTGCATTTGGTTCACTCATGCACATTCCTCCAATCTTACTGCCGTCACATATACTTCATAGGTTTGAACATATCAATTTGAGTATATCATGTATGCATTCATATCATTGTGCATATAATATGCAAAGACTACATGAACATACCTTGGCATAAAATGAGCAAGTTGTACATCACTACCATTCACAGCAAGATTGTTTGCAAGTAATATCGAATGTGCAAGATAACTTAAACATAATGCTGGATCTGTTGTTTGAAAAGTGTGTATATCATGAGGTACGCATACAAGTACATATGATATGCACAAAAACTATCCAGAGTATTCGACTTACCAGAGTATGATAGTTCCTCATGTACAATTGACACTGCAGTTGCATCCAAATCAAGTCCGCCAAACTCTTCTGGTACTGTCAAGCCCAATATACCCATCCCGCCATCTGATCCGAACTTTCTAAATAAATCTATATTAAATGTTTCGGATCGATTGTATTCAAGTGCTTGTGGTTCTACTTCTCGTTCAGTAAAGGATCGTACCATCTCTCGTAGTGCTACATGATCTTCTGTTGGATTGAATAGCTTGTGTAGGGTCGGTTTACTATTGATATCATCGTAGTCGTCAAGTGATGATATCGATGCAAAATATCCTCTTGTGGAGGATGAGATAGTTTTCTTTGCAATACCTCTCCTGGTAGCTATTCGAAATGATGTTGCAATTGTCTGCATAATAGATCTATATATCTCTTCTACATATAGTATAGATATCGATTGTGGTTCCGTAATGGGCCAGGTTCTTTGATGACATCAAACTTTATTCTCTTGTTACAATCTTTCGGAATGTTCATTTTTTTCTGACCCACAAATAAGGATACCCGAAAAAAGATACTTAGGTATGAACCGCTTTTATAAAAAGTCATTCTGCTGTAGTATAACAAAACATTTAGGGCAAATTCTAGAGGTAAACATACCTAATAATTTATTTATGGTACTATAAACTATGGGCAACAATGACAACCGAGTTCTTACAATAATTTGGTGCATATCGTTAATCGTTAGCCAATACTCGAACAATAGGTATTGTTGGTTGAGATAACATACAAAATATTATAGTGGAAAGTATTAGAGGTCACTAGCGAACTACCTTAGTACAGTAGCAGAAGTATACAAAGAGAAACAACACCACACTAACTAATATCATCTACACCAAAATATCATTATCAACAACATATTATTATGCTATGAGACTTGCAGTGATGAACTCCGAACCTCTCTGGAAACATCTTGATACCCCGATACTTTCATCTTCATATTGGATGTCTCAAGGTATCGATACTCATACATCGGTTGCTCTAGAAACATTTCAATGTCAATTGGTTAGTAGGAAGTTTTTGAATAGCTCTGTTATATATATTGAACCGCAGGTACCAAACGTTATCATACCTCACCAAGATATATTAAAATTGCACTGGGTCAAGTATATGCAACGTTTGATTGAAGTGGGAAGAGTGACGGCATTTTTCGTTGAGAGATTTCATCTACGATTGTCTATTATCGATGTTATTGTTCCATCATTATTACAAATGCCATACATAAAGGAGCTTGGTCTTTGTAACTGTAATGTAGATACCAACGGATTACTTCTTCTTGCAAAGACTCTAAATAAGAATTATACGTTGAAGAGACTACTGTTGAATGAGAATCAGATTGTGGAAGCAGATGTTGCAAATGAACTGTCACATGCAGTGGAGCATCATTCGACTCTGCAAGAGTTGTGCATTAGTCATTGTGGAATCGGTACTAATGAACATATCCTGCCTTTGATTTTGAAAGGCTGCAGCAATTTAAAGGTACTCAGACTGAATGAAAACAATATCAGCTCAAAGAATATCACTCATATTGGAGAATTCTTGTCAGGCAACCCTTTGTTGTCGTGCATTAGGTTGGATAGGAATCTATTGGTAGATGATGATGCAAAACATTTGTCTGAAGCTTTGTCCACAAACAACAATCTTCAGTACCTATACATCAAGGGAAACGAGTTCACTGATATTGGCAAAGAACAACTAATGAGAGCTGTGTTGGATACAGCTACTCTCAATTCTATTGCAGAGTCGAATCATGAAACAGAGATCGTATTCAATGAGTCAGTTTTGAGCAGCTACATTAATGACAAGTATTGGCCAAGGAAGAAAAAAGTACAATATAAGATTCTCCTTACTTTATATGGCATTAATAATGAAACACCAGTGATTCAATACTTTAATGAGATATCTCTCGAACTGATCCCTCATGTGCTAGAACTGATTCAAACTGAGCTAGATTGTCTCGAGAAGCATGATGCTCCTTCTTTCATTGTTGAAAATGAACCAAGGCAGTTGCTTACTAGAATGTTTTGCTTGTTGCGAGAACTGCCATGTCTCTATGCCGGCGAAACCCAGCAGATACTACCCGATAAGCAGATGTTAGATTCGAATTAGGAATGGATAGAGAGCTTCATCGATGCTTGCATGTACATATCGAATTGACGTTTGTATATAGTAGATATTGTGAAGACTTCAAAATAGAAGATAGATGCACATATGTAAATCAGCGCCTTTGTATACAAATCCATATAAGTCGCAGTCCTACCTCATTACTCTTCATAGCTTGATTGTTCTGGTGTAGATCATAATAGCTGATTCAATACTTTAATGAGATATCTCTCGAACTGATCCCTCATGTGCTAGAACTGATTCAAACTGAGCTAGATTGTCTCGAGAAGCATGATGCTCCTTCTTTCATTGTTGAAAATGAACCAAGGCAGTTGCTTACTAGAATGTTTTGCTTGTTGCGAGAACTGCCATGTCTCTATGCCGGCGAAACCCAGCAGTTACTACCCGATAAGCAGATGTTAGATTCGAATTAGGATGAATAGAGAGCTTATCGATGCTTGCATGTGCATATCGAATTGACGTTTGTACATAGTAGATATTGTGAAGACTTCAAAATAGAAGATAGATGCACATATGTAAATCAACGCCTTTGTATTCAACGCCTTTGTATACAAATCCATATAAGTCGCAGCCCAACCTCATTACTCTTCATAGCTTGATTGTTCTGGTGTAGATCTCAATAGTATCCTCATGAGCATCATAAATAGCACGAATTGTAGCAGATTTCATGTTATTGGCTTTGAATTGCAACATATATTGACCTTGTACATTCATATCTTCTTTTGATCCAGCTGCTTTGACATCACCATTGTCATCATCTAAAACATACGCTGCGATGATTGTTTGACCCTTCATCTTGGAATTAAAGAAGCAGACCCCGGTGCCAGTTTTTGAGCTTACTTGTATCAATGGGTTAATTTCTTGCTTCGGAAATGGTTGCATAATGTATTCTTTTGATTCAATACCATCTTCCATATCTTTTACAAACTCCTGCCAATCATTCTCTGTTGTTGTATCTTGTTCATTACTATTATCATCTTCTTTGGTATAATAGTCAGTATTGCTATCTAAACATTCAGCGAGAGTTTCTGCATAATCTGAACACTTATTGAGATGCAGTGGTTCACCATTTGCATCCTTTCCAGGATATTTATCTGTACATGCTAGCCATTGTTTAAAGATATTACCACATGGTCCTTTCGAGAACTTTTTGCACATTGGACAATCATCTCTATCTTCAACATTTATGGATGATGTTGTGGTATTACTACTACCAGTTGTAACAATTCCTCGCGTTGATATTACTGGTACTAATGAACCAAAAGTTGGTGGTCTACGACGTTTAGATCTATTGTTGATGGGTGTTGTACTCTCCATCAAACATCGAGTCGAAGATGTTGATGATTTGTTGTACCATACTCCGCCACTTATACACATTATACTACCGACAGATCTGCTATTTAAAGCAAATGATGCACGTCTAACTGCAATTATCCTATGCATCCTGATACTGATATCGCTGGCCGCTGAGTGATTTGGACAGGGGGAGAGACGCCAAATGTTGGGTGGGGAATAACTATTTGGCGAAGAAACGGATATCAAGTTATTAGGATAGATTTGCTTATTTACACATTTCAGCAATAAGCTGCTACTACGACCACGATGCTATCCTTTCACCACCGTATTATACATGTGATCCTTTTAATAATTGCAATTAGTAGACAGACGAGCGGTTTCACCTCTCCGAATCGTCTTCCATCGGCAACAACTTCGCAAAGATATACATATTTACAAGTTCCGAATTATAAGCTGTCAACAATGCTATCAACATCAAATAATCAAGAGCAAGATAAACTTCAATATATTCGACCCTACATGAAGCAGCTCTTTCTACTCTGTCGTCCCTCCAACTTTCCCATCGTTACTTTGTTCCATATTCTCGGTGTTCATATCAGCTTGAAGCTATTTCAGGAATCATTATCTACATCTCATTCATTATTTCTACCACTACTCAAGAATTCATCAATGTTAACGGTATTACTATCATTGCTGCTCGTTACCTCCACGAGCATGATCAGTAAGTTTACGTGTAAAAAATGGTGCATGTTCTTATTACTTACACCTTTCCTCTTCACATAAACAGCCAATGATTATTATGATGCAAGAGATGGAGTTGATACAACAAAAAGTAATGGGCCTGGAACCGAAAATGAACACTACCATCCTCTTGCAACGGGAGAGGTACCATTTGCAATAACCAAGAAATTTGATTCATATCTTTATGGAATACTATTGTTATCATCAGCCTTTGTGCCAGGAGTAATTCCAAGATTTTTTGTAATTGGAGGAAGTATCATTACATATCTGTATACAGTACATTTGAAACCAAAGACGTGGATAAAGAATATAAGTTGTGCATCATTAGTATCAATGAGTCCAGTAACGAGTGGACTGGCTGCTTGGCAAGTTCTATGTGATGGTACATTCTTGAAGAGTCAGGGTGTTAGTTTGGCTAGGTCACTACCATTCTATTTGATATTCAAAAGTTCATTGTCATACTTGGTTATAACTCTCTTCTTTGGGATATTCAGTAGAGAGGTATTAATGGATGTCACAGATTATGAAGGTGATTGTGAAGCCGGAATTGAAACAGTACCTGTGAAATATGGGAAGGGGTTTGCCTCGAGAGTGGCGTTAGTATGCTCTCTTGTCTCGGCTCTTTCAGCTTGTACAGCATCTCTGATTCCATTGATTTGCACTAGGCAAAAGTTGTCAATCAAATGGTCCATGTCTCTGCTATCAAACTCTGTGACAAGGAAAGCTCTATTAGCTATACTCGGAAGTGGTATGATGGTTCAACGAGCATATAGTGTATGGAGTACAGAGGGCGAGGACTCAAAGCTTGCAGAACGAGCGATTCGTCAGAGTTCGTTGTTTACTGTCCTAATGCTGGCTAGCTTTGTATAGTGAGAGCAAGGTAATAACCTTGGTGAGAGGCTCTATTGAGCTAACAAGTACTGAATACGGAACAGATTTAGAATTACACAAGAACTACATAGAATCATCACACTAATCACACCATTGCATAATAGTCAGCTTGAATATCATCATCACTACCTTCATCACTGCATGCTACAGTCGCCATTTCACACATGTCATCAATAGGGTTATTAGTCTTCACTGTACCTTGGCGATATCCTTCACTGCAATCATATCTCTCAGAACAATGTCCTTCAGTCCTTATAGCATTGATCAAAGCTAGCATTGACGTTATAATGGTGAAAATTCCAGGAAAAGTAAAGCCAAAGTAAGTCAAATCGAGGATACTAACAAGTATAAAGACTGGTAGGTGATGCCATAATATAAGAGACATCGAGAGTTTTGATGAAGTGCATCCGGTGACATAACTATTCAAACGTCTAAACGGATCATTCATCAGACTTATCCAAGGGTAGATACGTTGCATGGATGTAAATATGACTGCTGCTGACATCAATGTACCAAGTATAGAAACAAATGTTAACATGAATACCAACAGATTGTACTGATGAACATTTCTTCGAATAGTCTCAGCCGAGTGGTGTAGAAAGAAGATATATATCCAATCACCTAGTATATCAAGTGAACTAACTAATATATCCCGAGCAACTAATTTTGGATTGGGAGGTCCTTTATCAGAAATACTTGAATTCGAGGTAATGATTGATGATGCCTTCGTGGAGAGTACTGGTGAGTACGCACGAGAAATAGCAATGGGTGGCAATGGCCGTTTATCCCTGTCGAGTGATTTCTCATACTTGACAATCTCCTTCCACTTATTGACTAATATAATTGCACTGGTGGCAACATGTTTATTATCATGATGTTTCAGCTTTGCCACACTCTTCCCTACACCCGTCTATATAATGAGTTATTGGCATGAAATAAGTATGAGGATACATATATATGACACCAAGATACACACGCCAAATAGAACTTACATCACTTAATATTGAAGAGTTCATATTAACCTTATCCAAACTATCAAGAATAACAAGTATTCTCTGATAATTGTTATTATCTTTTGCTGAATATACTGCTTCTAATAGATCATTCTTTAGCATGCGTACTGTTCTTGCACCATCGATCGATTGGGTGTATTGCTCTTCAGGTGATGATGGTATAGAATGCATGCTATTGTTCTTGTTGACTTGAATGATTGCAAGCTTATCAACAGTATTATTGTCAGTGGTATCTTGATTAGATGATACTGAATTGTTATTGATTTGAATCACTGCTAACTCATTAACATCGACATCGACTGTATTCAATGATTCTTCATCGTCCATTGCTGGATTGACTTTTTGACGCAACTCCTCTTGCTGCTTCTTCTTTCGTTCTTTCTCCCTCTTTAATTCCTTCTGTTGTCGATCTAATATAGCAAAGTACAATTCATTCGTATCCAACTTTCCTCCTTTCATATCATCTTCCTTCAATGCCAATAACAATCGTGGTATGTTGTCTTCGGAACCCTTTGCATACTTCAACACCTTACTAATTATCTCTTCTCTTGCTTTCGCTATCTGGGCAGCACGGATTATTTCAATCTCGTCATTTGGTATATTGTTATTAGATACTTCATTGGTATTACTATTGATACCTTCCGTCATGATGTTCGATAGATATGCTACTCAAAGTTTAACCTGCAATCATCAAAGCGACATATCATAAACAACTCTAATATGGCCCCAGTATGAATAACAATTGATTTATCTATGGTCAAAATTTACGCTATCGACTATCGAATATCTACACAAAAGAGATTCTTGAGCCCCTGAACAACAGTTCGCTCGCCAAGTTAGATAAATTTATTCACTTATTGTACTTTTACTTGAGCCTTTATCATGTGGAAGAGTTCAATAGCAGAAGAAGGTGGCGCCCTATAAACTTATTCAAGCATATCTTCCCTATTATGAAGAGAAAAAGTAGTGTTGGTGTGTGTATTTAATAGGCCAGAGGCAGGTCATATTATTAGCAGATATTGAGCACATCTTATGAACAAAAAATCGACACAAAATTTAGAGTGTTACACATAGGTTAATAAGTATTATATATCGATTGGATTTGATATCGTATACCGTGGTATAAGTCCTTATATCAGTTTTTAACGCTCGTTCAATTGATACCATTTGGAGTACATTGATCTAATAGTTATTACAAGAGAGGTTTGTTTCTTAGACACTCACTTAAAAATACACACTATATTATTATCTAATACCTACCTTCGAATATACAACACAACAATACTACAATGGATCTACCAGAGGAGGATAAAACGGCAATTGCAAAGCGACGTGCTATACAAAAATTAATGCGCAATAAGTCATACACACCCGCTGAAAGGCACGAAAAGATGCAAAGTATAATGAAGGGTAATTTTGATGTTGTGGATGATGATGAAAGTGATAGTGAGGGAAGCAGTAAAGAAAGTGTTAACAGTAATGATGATGATAGTAGTAGCGGATCTTCCTATAGTGAATCACAAGCTGATACAAAGGACGATGAAGATGATGATGCATCACTAAGTATGGATGGATCGCAATCGACACAGAGCTATTCAACAAATGGGAGTAGGAGGAGTGAATATTCTTCATCTCAGTATAGTGGATCACAATTATCTCGCCAGTCAAGCAAGTATAGCCGTAGGTCGCAACAAAGTGTCAAGACTGAAGATGATAGTCAGGCTGATGAGAGTCATAACTCAAGTAGAAGGAGTGATGCTAGTTCTAGAAGTAGCAGAGGAAGGGGTCAAGTTGTTGAACAATCCAATACCAAACCACCGCCAACAACCGCAGACAAACCGAAGCGTGATCTATCCAGGGATAAACGA
>Ga0214480_100308_pt1 | contig 24579 bp, 19 predicted proteins | sample M1_20Mar14CPVII9_3_FD_165042 | JGI IMG/M metagenome (GOLD analysis project Ga0214480, IMG submission 165042) | Marine eukaryotic communities from Monterey Bay, California, United States - M1_20Mar14CPVII9sort6BwellE17 | ecosystem: Environmental > Aquatic > Marine > Unclassified | place: USA... | reverse complement strand
ATGGTACGACTATTGAGGAACGTTAGAACTATTCTCCTTTCTGTCCAACAGCGTGATAGCTCATCTGATGATGAACAGTATAACAACAAGAAGGCAGGTAGGCCAAAGCAATCTTGAAATGCACCATGATAGTCTGACAATCGAAGAAAGAAGCGATTTATTTGACCGTACATGTCAATTCTTGGCTGTGAGAGAATCAACATCGCCTTGGCGAGGAATACGGCTGACACAGCAGGAAGCATTGGAATATTGAATCTTTGAGTCGATGTCATGCCCCCAAGCTCTATACCATCATCTTGATCGTCTTGTTTTTGCATTTGAATCGCTCGTCGGACTGCCAATCCTCGTTGTATAGAATTCAATATCATTTCTTGTTGTGGCCGTTCACGCCATGACTTTAATCCTTGAGCTTCTGGCATTTGCAGAGCCTTCAAGAAAAATCCACAGATGGCAACGGCCACTTTACGTATGGATGGACAACGTGATGATAGAGAGGCAATGGCAAGTGCAATACCTCCCTTGTCAGCCAATCTACGGCAAAAGTTACCATAAGCTCGACGACTGGCAACTTGATCGGGATTGGTTTCCTCACGGTAGTCAGGGTCGTCGTCTTCATCGTTGTCTTCAAGAGAGGTTGGGGTTTCTTTTTCATCCTCGTGTGGTAGATTTGCCTCTAAAGCAGCTAGCATGAGTGGAAGTACAAAGCCAGGAGAGTATCGAATATCACCTCCAGATCCTCTCCATTGATCATTTCCTTGTGTCTTTGTTAATCTTGATATGGCAGTGGTACTACCATTGCTGCTCTCATCGTCATCGTCAGTCATACCATCGTCTTCTGAAAAACTAGATGACTCTTCCTGTCCATCTTGCATCATTTTGGTGGTACTACATTCAATGTCACTTATACTCGTAGGCTCGAGTGTATCTGCATCTGGAAATTGAGAAAGGGTTGATTGGACCCGGTCAAGGTCAACTGCAATAATTAACCATTCCCAACTCTCATCTTCTCCAACTTTGTCAGTTTGATCTTTACTCAATCTCCCCCAACGAAGATCATTCATCATTACTTCGTCTTTACCACAATCGTGTTGCTCATAGAGGAACATCAATCTTCTGAGTGATCTATCTGCAACATCTGTACCAGCATTATAGGCCGAAAGTATCGATGCCCAAGTTTCACTCTCGACTTTCACATGTTTGCAGTCCAGAGAAAGAGTGCATAACAAGAGATGAATCAGTTCCAACTTGACTGCTTTGTTGCCACTTAAAGCAGATTGAAACGATGAGTGAGAGACAGCCATGGCGTGTATTTGCGATGGGCGTATGCTCCCTAAAGCACCCCGATTCGATGACATTAGTAAGCGGATAGTCTTCAAACAACCTTTAGATGGCAACGATAATTCTTCACTCGATTCCATCATGCCATATTTAAGGCAGGCAATAATGCAGCTGTCAATAGCTTTTGATGATAGTGCAATGGTCTCGTCATCAAAAGAGCTAGAATGCTGAATCATGGAGGCAAGTGAGGCGACTATTGACTCTACAACGTCAGCTTCCGCTTTCTTCTGAGACCTCATCATTCTCTTTATATGCTTTGGAAGTACTTTGCAGCACCGGATAAAGGCTTTTGTTAGCAGATGTGATGAGACTTCGGTGTCTTGAGTAGACTCGACACAGATTGCCAACTTCATCAGTTGTATCTCCAGATCAATGTCCAAGACGAGCGATCCCTTATCAAGCCTTTTAAACGCCTCGATCAGCATCTCTTGTGTCTCAGTTAGTAGAAGTCGATTTGAACACAACGTCTCGAGCACTTCAATTATCATTTCAAGTGATACACCCTCAGATAGATCTCGTTCTCCCAGTAAGCAAGATAGGAGGCTTTTTCCTATGATACTTGCAGCCTTGACAAAAGACTCGTCTTCAAGAACTGCACTGCAATCTTTCTGTTTGTATGCCTGAAGCACAAATGTAGCCCGAACGGCATCTAGTCGATTGTCAGAAAAGAATTTCTTCATATGTGGCGTCCTTGTATCGAGCTTGATGAACATGCTAGACAGAAAAGAAAACTGAGAGCAATCGTACTCAAGTAGTGATTGGAGTAGCGATGTGCCATAGCTTGATCTCTCGTCGGCATTTTGAACAATGGCTAGCCACATATCCCAAAACTTCTTTGGGGTTAAGCTACATACTTGTTGATACACAACCCAGGCTCCTTGACTGTCCTTTGCACTAAATACGTCAACAAGACACTCTTCAAGTCGAAGGCAGCACTTCCTTGACAACTCCACTGTACTCTCGTAGTCAGCATTTCGTCCCTCGCCCTCTACTTCTGCTATGCTTACCCAGAGATCAAACATCATCTCGGGCGGGATCGATGATGAATGGCTTGAGTCATCTTTAGAAGGCAATATATTCAATAGAAGTGTCAATAGCAAGTCTTTTAACCTTGGATCTGTGGTATCATTTGACTTGAAGGCACTCAAACAGTACTTGCAAATGTGATGAACAAATGTAGATTCAGTCCTTCCTCGAATTAATGAATTCCTCAGTAGTTCTGAAACTAAGTCCATGCTCGTATCCTTGGTTGATTCAGAATCACTATTGGATAAAAATGAACCAATTCCTTGACCCAATTGTTTAGCCGTCATTAGTAGTAACAGATTACTTTCCATATGAGCTGACTCGAGAGTTTGAGAGTTGAACATTGCCGCAAGCATTGATATATCTTTTGACACATCTTTTCCTGTCTGTTGACATTTAAGGATAACAACATACAATTCAGATTAATTAGCCGCAATATATGAAATCTAAAATCAACAAACCGAGATTGATATCTTACCTCAAGTATACTAACAAGCATCTTCTGAATGAGTGTATTAAGTTTCTCTGGATGTAAAACTTTTCCTTGAGAGTATTTTACCATGCTTATAAATTGTCTCAAAGCAGTGCTATCAATAGGCTGGGTGGCATCGATGCAGACCTCCTCACTGTTGTTTGTTGTGAAGTAGCTGGTAAGTAACATTTGAGCAATGTAGTTGAGGTGACTATTAGGATGGAATAGAGCTGGTGCGATACCTCTCAATACATTGAAGTCATCGGGAGAATCTTTGCTGATACCGATTGCAATCATGCGTAAAGTATTGTATTGTCCGACATGCATAAAGCTGGGATAGCAACAAATTGCTGCCGCAAGTGGCTTTGGGTCGACCTGAAAGAGAAGCATCTTGATTGTAATTTGAATTAACAACATATCCATTGAACCCCTTGTCACTTCATGTTTTCTTGCTTTGGCACTGCTTATCATACGAAATACCGATGACAAAAGCAACGAAGAAACTCCAAGTGGTGGCATCGCAGTAGAATCCGTAGATGATGTCCAATACTTTAGCTCCACAGCTTTTGACCAAGCTTGAGATACCATGATTTTATGCTGTACTCGTTGTTGTTTCATCTTTTCAATCATTGATACAACTTCTGGGATTAGATTTGCACTAATGCCATCTACCCATAGAGAGGTTTCATACTCGTGGCACTGCTTAATCTCAAGGGTGTCTTGAGAAGTACTACTGTCTTGTGAGAAAAGCTCTCGTTCCATCAACAATATTGCCAATTCTCGAGCGCTTTTATATACCTCGGGAACTTGTGTAGACACAAGGATTGACAAGATACTTGTTAACATTTTGGATGAGGATTGCGCTTGACTATGATGGCGTGATACCATTAATAAAGTTTGTAGAATACGATGTTGCAACAAAGGTTCGGCACTTGAAAACATCCGACCTTCATCTTCATCATTTGGTACAAGCTTGGTCCAATCAAACTTAATATTGGAAATCCATAAAGTGTCTAATGTTGAGTAGCATTGAAGTGTCTCGCATAGCTGAAGTACTACAATACCATTCGGACTACTAGACGATGTTACTTCAAACGGATCGAATCGGGATGGTATCGACAAAAGTAGCGATACTTCTGGCAAGTGACGCACTATTGCTTGTGATAAACTATCTTTCACTTGTTTTGATGCCTCAGTTGTCAGTGAAGACATACTACCTTGGACACGATGTAACATAGTAATGATTAGTTTCAATCCAGCCGAGACTAGTAATGCACTTGGACTTTGAATGACCTTTCCAAGAAGCGTCTTTGTAATACACGGAGGGATGATTGAAGATAGTATATGATCAACAGATTCAGACTTTGATTGTTGTTGAATTGGTGCCTCACGAAGTACACCCTCAACGAATGTTAATGCAGCTAGTGATCGATAGGTTGGTTTAAGATCAGTAGACAGTTGTAATCCCTTAATGAAATGAGGTACCAACTCTGGTGTAGTCTTGAGACATAATTCCAGTAGAAGTTTTGTTGACGGATCATGTCCTCCTCCTTGATTACCAAGCATATTATGTAAAACTTTGGCTAGTTGTGAAAGGTACAGTGATGATTGATACCCCATGTTTGTTGTAATTGACGATGACTGTGCCTTGTTGACTTTATGAAAACCATACAAAAACGGTGACCGGTCACTATCAGCAAGTAGAAGGAAGACAATTCGTCTAGCTTCAATCGATGCAACTTCCATCATCGTTCGATCTAGATCTTCATATGTATCATTACCATTGATAATACGTTGTCTAGATTCAGCAGTAGCATCAATCTCCGGAGCATGATTAGACAATTTTGTCAGGATGTTCAATACCTCTCCTGATAATAAGTCAGCCTTGACATTCACCTCTAGGCCTTCTTCATTGTCATTTGAAAGGAGAATAGTTCTAACGTTCCTCAATAGTCGTACCATATATTGAGCATACAATTTCATATGCTCCTTCTCCTTATCGGTATCAGCAGTAGTACTACTCTTCTCACCCTCCAAGAGAGCTTGTATACCATATCGTAAAGCAATATATGCTAAGCCCTTCTTCTTTTCATTAGCTCCCTGAGTAGTATTAGACTTGCCTCTCCCTTTACCACTTCCACTACTAAGAGCAGCTGACGGTGCCTCACATAACTTTGACAATATCATATAATCTTCAGTCTCGAATAGTATACATATTAATCGTATACACTGAATTTGAATTTGATAGGATGTTTTTGACTTTGTGATGTTTGATGAGAGTTGGAGTAGTTGTACCAACCAATCACCACCCTCACTTTTTACACTCTTGTTATTAAATTTTCCTCCTTTTGTATTATTGGTGGTAGCTTTAGCACTGCTAGAAGGAACGATTGTCAACTTACGCAATATCTCACGAGCCGTACCATTTGATAAATGACATAATGCAATTATATTATTCATCGATGATAGTAATAATGATTCTTCTCGTTGTTGTTTCTTTTGTTGGTTGATGATAGTTTGTTCCTCATCTTGTTGTGGTGTTTGCTCGTCCTTCTTCTGAGTAGCACCACCACCCTTCTGCTGCTGTTGAATCTTCTTCTGTTTTTTACTCTCCTTTTGTATCCTTTGTAGATACTTTTGTTGTTGTGCTATATACTTGTGTATGGTTTCAATCCATTCAGGCAAACGTTCCTTCATTAAGATTGTCATTACTGATGGTGGTACTGTACACTTGATCTGCTTCCTCTCGGCGGCACTACCGCTGCTCTTTCCAATATCTTCGGCACTTGCTGTCTTTTCCAATCTTGCAATACTATTACCACCGGCACCATCTTGTCCCCAAAACATCTCCCTCTTTAACAAACTAACATCAACATATCCCAATATCCATTCACACACTGCATTCCAATATATAGTTTGTAATTTCATTGATATAATCTTTCCTTTACTTTGTCCTTTTGTTTCTCCACTGCCATTCTTCTTCTTGCCACCCTTACTACCACTATTAACAGTAAACCCTACATCATCATCTTTACACAATTCTTTATATATCCCACCATTCAAATTACTTAAATAACTATTACTCAATAATTCCGTACCATTAATTGAATGATTGTAATACACTTTAAGCAAGCCTGTTGGATATTCACCGACGATAATAGTACCAGTTGATCCCTTGGATAGTGAAGTACCAACGAATGGTACTGCGTAGTTTTTCGTATCGGATTGCCATGATGGATTATTATTTAATTTTTGACGTTTTGTAGTTTGTGATGGGGTGGAGCCGAATGATAGGATGGAGTCTGTATCACTACTCTCATTTTCCTCTGAATCATCTTTCTGCATACCATCCTCCTCGTTAATCTCAACATCACCAATATCAGTACCATCTGCAGTAGTAGCTGAGGAGAGAGAAACAAATCGTTCATATTGTACAATCTTCACAAATTGATGTAATTTTTGTATAATTAGTAATGCATCGTCTCCATTTAGTGCCGAGGCAAATTCTAATACACCTAGTGATGTTGATGGGGGATGTTTACGCTTCTTTTGGAGTGGCATATTTACTGTGGTTAAGCCGCCGAGCTTATTGGTTTGTAAAGGTAGAGCAATTGATGGTCACCGGTCTATCGCTAAAATGAAGTTTTATTCAATCGAAGCTCTGATTTCTATTTTCTGGGGGTGGCGGCAAAATATCAATACTACTAACGCTATCACAACCTCTAACTCTTTCAATAAAGTATGGAACCAATACTTCCAACATCCTCATCAGCAGATAGTTCATCATCACGGACATCACCAATTTCATTAGCGGTAGCAGCCTCAGCAGCACAAATGTCAAACTCAACATCTAAAGTAGCAGCAAGCAGTTCAGCTACATCATCACAATCAACTTCCACGCCAAGTAATAATACCACTGCATCACTCTTCCCTAGTACTACTACAATGGGTGGTGGAGGTACATCATTAACACCAATCATGTCATCTTTATTAACACACGGAGATTCCAAACCATCACTATTATCAAGTGGTACACGATCAATAAGCAGTTCAAGTAGTTCAATATTACCAACACGTTCTTTGCCCGGTGCTGCTGGTGGTAGTACCTCATTATTATCAGGCAGTACCTCCTCCTTACTCCCCACTTCCTCCTCAACAAGTGGCACAACAAATAATAATAGTTCAACGCAATCATCTGAAAATTTACCACCACGCACTCTTGCCAGAGTGGCACGTGATGTTAGGGATTTAGTGAAGAATCCACCAGAGGGAATTAGATTAGTATTGGATGATGAAACTGGTATGCCTGGTAGTTTAAGTGAGATTATGGTACGTCGTAATTTTATATTTGTTTATTTTAATGTTATATGGTGTGGATTTGATGTTAAATGGGGGTTGAATTTATTGTTTATTGGGGGAAATATTTTTGGCTTTGCTTGATGATTTAATGAGATGGATTGGGGATTTGGGGGATTACTCACGTTGTTATAAGAAGAGGATTCGCTTAGCGATGCGTAAATAATATCCATCGCCATCTATTTTCTAACTTTATAATTTCTCATTACCCCCAACAAAAACAATAAACAACAGGCTGAAATTGAAGGACCAGAACAAACACCATATCACACCAGATACTTTCAATTAAAATTAGTGTTATCCACTGACTTTCCAGCCACTCCGCCTCGTGGATACTTTCTAACAAAGATATACCATCCAAATGTCGACCCGACTACTGGTGCTATTTGTGTGAATACATTAAAAAAAGATTGGACATCAAGTACATCATTAAGTCATGTATTGACAGTCATTCGGTGTTTATTAATTGTTCCATTTCCTGAAAGTTCATTAAATGATGAAGCTGGGAAGAATTTTATGGATAGTTATGATGAATATGCAAGGAGGGCTAAGTTATTGGCCAATGTGCATGGTTTGACTTCATGGAGTTCTGCCAAGACTGAATGGAATAGTAATAGTGGTGGTAACGGTGGTAGTATTGGAGAGGGTAAAACCCCTGAAGGTGAGGAAAGTCCAGAACAAGATGATAAGAAGAAGGCTGCAACCGATAACGGTTTGCCTAATGGTTCATCTGGTAGTGGAGGATTAAGTAAGAAGACTAGTCGAAGTAACATCGTCCGTGCAGGGAGTAAGACTCTGGATAAAAAGAGTAAGAAGAAGAGTTTACGAAGGCTTTAAGTTTAAGGGGGTGAATGTGGATTTGCTTAGAGGATGCAAGTGTGTGGAGGAATTGCAATTATATAATTTTCAAATTATTATTGGGGTTGGGGATTAAAGTTTTGTACAAAATGAAGTGAACGGGGAGTACCCATACAAAATACGAGCTCTATTACTTTATTGGAGTTGCCGTTGTTATGGGGTGCTTTTATGTAGAAAGAGAGAGATGTAGAAGGGATGTAGTACTTTATTACTGAGTAATGCAAGTAAAAAAAATTTAGAAGAAACTTGAATCATTCTATGTACAATTGGCAGAACATCTTTTATAGTCCAGTTTCAGTGGCCATTTATCTTTTATAGTCCAGTTTCAGTGGCCATTTGCTCTCTTCTCTTAAAACTGACGAAGAATCTCTGTTCCAGTTTAGCAAGGCCTGCCGCGGCCAATGAGGATATTGGAATCAGTGGAACAAGTGCCTTTAATAACCTCCGTGTCAGCTTGTTTGAAAGTACTTGGTTTGATGCTGCTGTCATGCCACAAGACAGAGTTATTGAGGCCACGGATAATGTTACCATTACCTTCTTCAACGCCTGGACTCTGTGCAATGCATTTCGAGTCTTCGGGCAGTGCATTACATGTCTATGATACCTCGTTTCGACATAGTTGCCTGCTCTATGTTCAATTGGATCAAGGTTGGGTGGTAAAACCGGAACCTTTGCCAAATGATCATCGACATTAGATGACCGTGTAGCTAAACCTTGAAACCAGGGCATCCCGTGCCCCACCTTGTCTAACCATTGTCTGTAAGATTTAACAAACATATCCGAACTACCCAATAAGATATAATCATCTTGTAATGCATGCTTAGTCCTTTTAAAGTGGTCCTCTTGTGTTGTGATAAGTCCTGCATCCTGTTCAAGGATCTTACAACTGTTGAGGTTGGTGAGAAATTTGGGCTTCATTGTTATCAATAGTTTAGCAAATGCGGGTATTCCAGTGAAGTAAGCGCGAAAGAGTAACCTAGACCTTCCTAACGTCAAGGGCATACAATGAAGAGCAGCGCCGAACCGTAGGGGTGAATCTTTCCCTCTAGGCATTCCTTTCTGACGAATGATCCCAGGTGCTTCAAATGTAACCTCGATGAATGGATCGTCCTTCTCTCGTTGTGTAGCTGTTCGATATCGTCCAGTAAAACCGGTTGATGATATACTATCCGAGTCTACAATCATTTCATATGCCTGGAAGACGTGCGATCCACGATTTATAAAGATATGAAGAGAGATAATAGTAACAGTTGTTAGTATAAGGGTTGACTTCATATCAAACATTACATATGCATAGATAAAACAATATAAACGCGGACTTTCCTGAGCATTCTCTCGTTTGCCGCCTCCTGAAGTGGCATCATGACTGATAGGGATATGAGCTGGATCGATTAGATTTTCAACAAGGTAGGAATGATCGTAGGGAAGGTCAATCTGAAAGTCATTAATGATATAATCTTTGTGTTTCCCGGTGTTTGGATCCATCTCATCTAACGTATCTCCTTGTGTAGGTACTGCTTTGGTTGGTTTATCATCTCCCATCCATACCCATACTATTCCTTCTACTACTTGACACTCTCTCAGTTTTAAACATGCCTGTTTTGGAATCTGTGCGTCCTTCTCTAACTGAGGTATGAATGCACACTCTCCATCCTATTTGATAGCAAACCAAATAGAATCGTCAGTTTATCATCATGTTAACATGCTATACTCACATAAGTTCACATTCTACTCACTTTTTCTCCATCAAACTGCCAACCATGATAGTAACATTCAAGCTTTCCGTCACGTACTCTACCTTCACTCAATGCAGACGACCTATGTGGACATACGTCATTTGCACAATATACATCACCATTATCTTCACTTCTCCATAATACTAAAGGTTCTCCGAATATTGATACTGGTGTAACTTCTGCACTTTTACTTGGACTTTTGTATTATTTATTTAGAGATAAGGGTGTATAAGCATGGTATCAGGATATAAGAAGTATGAAGATATGCAAATATCACAAGATATGCACACAAATTATACATAAGATATAAATCGACTTACTTGGGCAAATAACTTGCATACGTGACTGCATACCACTGTTCTTTCCAATTATATGGGATGGTAGAGGTAGAAGAAGATGACGCATCAGGGATAGAAGCTGCTAAAGAAGTAGTAGAAGAAGATGCAATTGCTCCTTTATATTTTTTTATGTCATAAAGTCGGGAGGGTATCTTGTATTGTTGCAACTTTCTATTTATTTTGGTTGAAGACTTGACTGCATGAGATATTGGAGACCATGCATAGGAGCTGTAGATGCCGATAAGGCAGCTTATTAGGAAGAGGAGGGGCACCATTGTCGCCGCTAAAAAGTCTCTTAGCACGCAAGCACACACGCTGTCACCCGTTGAGCTCATGAGGAGTATCTTTGGCGAGCAAACGAGAGCGAGCGTAATCATGCAAGCTGATTTTGATTGGGTCTTTCTCCTTCAAGTTGACCGCAATCTATTCCTCATAGTAGTAGCGTCTAATCATTATCAATAGCGGCCTACATTGCGGAGGTTGATGTATGTATAGGGAAGTGATATCGGTCGATCGGTGACATAATCTGGGCAACTAACATAAGATAATATGTGCACATCTTTTATCGTCATTGCAATGCTAAGCCTCCTCTTTGCAAGAGGAGTTGAATGCTTTACTGCTCCACCATTGGCATCTCCATCGTTTTCTTCCAATACATTTCATATACCAACAATATCATATAATAGTTACAAACATACATTCAAACAAGGGTCAGTATCAGATACAGAAGAAGTTATAATAATAACAACAACAACACAAGATGAAACAATCGATTCACCAGCCTCGGTGGTATTCTATGATGATTTTGAAGATCCTGACAATCCCAACGGAGTAGTTTGTGCTCGGGGTGTATGCGTATTACCAGATGATGTTGATATAGATTGGTCACAGCCACCATCGTCATCGAAAGAACAATCAATCTTTGACAAATTTATGAACTCCTATCTCGGTCCACGCTTAATGTTGGGATTTGCTTCTGTACTATATGGTTCGAATTTTCCATTAGGTGCAATGATGAATGATTCTTTGCCGCCCAGTGCTGCTACTTCTGCAAGAATGTTACTCGCGTCGATAGCACTATCACCATTTCTATTCAAACTCGAAAGTAAATTGGCACCATCTGCTCTATTATGTGGTTGTTTTACTGCTCTTGGTTACATTACGCAATCTCTGAGTCTAGTTGATACTTCTCCTGCTAAAGTTTCATTTCTAGGTGCGGCTACGGTTCTTGTGTGTCCTATATTAGAAGTATTAGTCAATAAAAAGGACATGTCAATAACAAAACAGCCACAGACATGGCTAGCTGCAATTCTATGCTTAGTTGGGGTTGGTATATTAGAGTTATACGATCCGTCAGGTGCAACAGAGAATGTCTTTGCAAACATTGGTATAGGAGACTTCTTGGCTATATTGCAAGCTGTGGGATTTGGTACCTCCTTCTTTTTAACCGAGCGCATGATGACTAAGGTTCCAGGACAAGCATTGCCTATTACAGCAGTACAAGTATCAGTGTCTGCTTTTCTGTGTATGATATGGGCATTCAATGATGGATGGATAGGCGCAGAAGGATCAGAATCATATGGACTTCCTGCAATGCTGTTTGAACCATCAATACGAACTGCAGCACTGGCTGTACTTTGGACAGGACTTGCAACAACTGCAATGAATCGAGTAATAGAAACAAATGCTCTTGGAAAGATGAAGAGTGCCGAAGCTTCAGTTATATTAGCGACAGAACCCTTATTCGCTTCTCTATTCGCGGCTCTATTACTTCACTCCCAATTCGGTATCAATGACTATGTTGGAGGTACATTCATAGTGGCTGCTTGCCTAGCTACGGCACTGAAGAGGGATGACTTCAAGTTCTTATTAGGTGAAGCTGAAGGTAAAGAAGAGAGAAAGCAGATCATGAATGGAGATGAAGAGGGAACATTTGAGTAGATAAAAAGAAGAGAGTGTAATAATATATGAAGAGTATTAACATGAAGTTATCTAGCTAGCTAGAGATACTATTTCAGACTCTTGAGATATTTGCAAACTCTAACAAACAGCTGTCAAAGCCCTCATGTTGGCATCTGGTAGATACAGTTAGATGATCTCAAATGGTGGTGCTCCGGTGGCAGGTTTACTTTACTCTCCTCAACAGAGTTTTCTACTCCATGAAAAATCATTTGATGATGATACTTTTCAATGACGTTTTGCATTGGTTATCTCTCCTTGCAATAGATCTAACAACCGATGACAATATCGTCCCCAAGCAATGCTTGCAATAGGAAGATTAGGAGCTAGAAGTTTGGTGTGGCGGCAGTTTAGAAAAAGACCGAGTTCTATATCAAATTACATGTCAACTATGCAGCAAAGGGGAGAAGAAGATGATGATGAGAGATTACCTATCATACATCCAACAATAGAGGCCATACGGGCGGTACGGAAGTCGTTAGATTCTTCAGTTTCTGTAGGCTTTGTTCCTACTATGGGTGCCCTACATGAAGGTATGTGTATATCGATACAGGAGTTTGCATGATATATGTATCTCATCAAACTCTCATAATATTTTACATGCAGGACATCTTTCACTAGCACGAGAAGCAAGAGCTCAAAACGATATAGTTATTGCATCAATATTTGTTAATCCTGCACAGTTTGATCCATCAGAAGATTTAGATACATACCCAAGACAGTTAGAACAAGATGTTGAGTTGCTTCGGGAGATTGGTGTGGTGAGTTGTCGTATCTAGTATTGCTGTGCATATCATATGTTCGTTATTACAAAACTCTCATGCAATCTCATATGTTACAATTCTGTAGGATCATGTCTTTGCACCATCTTCTGATTTGATGTACGGACCGAATCATGTTACATATGTTGATCCAAAGGTATGATAATCATTGTCTATGTCGTCTATTTGAATAGAAAATGAATACTAACCCTCATTCTTCAAATGCTTGTTCAACAACACAGGGATTTGATCAAACAAGAGAAGGGATGGCCCGACCCGGTTTCTTCCGTGGAGTAGCAACAGTAGTTACAAAGTTATTCAACATCGCACAACCCACAAATGCCTACTTTGGCCAGAAAGATGCTGTTCAATGTGTACTAATAAAACGAATTGTAGATGATTTAGATATGGATATTAATGTACAAATCATGGATACGGTACGTGAAAGTGATGGATTAGCAATGTCAAGTCGAAATGCATATTTATCAGCTGATGAGCGTGAAAGAGCACCAATCATATACAAAGCATTATTTGCAGCTCAAGAGGTGTTTGATTCTCGATTGGCTAGAGGAATAGAGGAAGTGGACGCTACTGATTTACAAGAAGTTGTTAAGAATGTATTGGAAACTGAGCCTATGATAGAAGATATACAATATATTGCAGTAGATGATTTAGAGACGATGCAACCATTACAAAAGGTTGGAAATGAAGGAGGAATCATCTCTCTTGCATGCAAGCTAGGATCAGTACGATTGATTGACAATATAGTGTTGAGGTGATCTATAGAATCTTTAAAGCTTTACTTATTTATCTTATTGAGTATTCACATAATGTATTCAGTAGCAATTGTGCTTTCATCCGATTTACAAAACGAGATTTGTGTCCTCCATCAAAAGTGCAATTCGAAAAGGTGCATGAGCGTGTCATTTGATAAGTGTCCAGAAAAGGTTGCTCAGGATTGACTGGTGCAAGATTTGGAAGTAGCTCGTTATAAACTTCCTCCTTCATTGCATTCTTTGATGGCGCAGCAGCTAAATATTTTGTAGGAACCATTTCAACTAAAGAATGCGGCATTGGCACGTATATGGTTCTGTTTGATCGATCAAGAAACGAGCTGATCATTCGAACTCTATCTTTAACACCAGTGATACCACCTGGAAGATGTATTCCAGCCCCGACTACTGCTATTGTATTGTCATCTTCTGTGTAAGAGTTTATACATTCTGCGCATACTTCATTGAACGGTCTCGTTGCATAGTTACCATAACACTGTCTTTCGCATTTGTATTGAACATTTGGAAAGTTAGGGTCATTTTTGTATCTTTTGGCTAATACACTATTTGTTAGTGCTGTGACCGTGTTGCGATAAGTACTATCTAATATCTCCTTTCCGTTTTGAATATGCTTTGATAGTAGTATATCAGCCAGACCTACGAACAGCTGCTTGTTATAACTATCTCCTGATATTATAACCCGTTTTGAAGATAGACATTCTTTTGCTTCATTACTAGAGAATATATGTATTGATATGTTTTGTGGTATACAGACTCCCTCTGAGAATGCCTTTTGTTGAGTATAATCATATGTATTGTTGGTTTCATTGAGTGGTATAGTTGTCCAATTACATTTCATAGCGTCACCGCTGCCAAGTGTTTTATGTGGATATGGTATGAATTTAACACTTCCTACTTGTGTGGTATCATTTGATTGTGTATGTGTATCAGTAGAATTCAAATGCTCCTTGATCATCATCAGATTTGAAAGCATTTTCTCAGTAGTATCATTTGTTTGTGTATGGGTAGAAGATGATTGCAATACTGTGGAATAATTGAAATGACTCTCCTTCATCTTGTCCTTTATAACATTTGAACTACCGACATTATTAGCCGAGTAATTTGATAGATTATCGCCACCCCTCCTGCTAAGTATAAACAATATTGGCAAAGTGAATATTAAAAGTAAATATCCTCTCAATCTTGATCTACTTGTATTCTGGCGCTGCTTCAAACGCCGCCGATATAACTCTCGTCTAGCGTCAATTTTATCAAAGGTATTACTTCCCGACATTGTCTACAACAAATCAACTTGCTTGCTAATAATAATTCGCCAGACCAATAAGTCCGTCACCTTTGTATCATTTTTTTCTCTAGGATACCGAAGGATACCTTACCACTCAAAAATCTCTCTCACTACATAATAGGTACATCTACCTACCTATCTCTCCACCACTCGCTCAATAGTAGGCGGAAAGGAAAAGTATAGTACTGATATAATATATGTATTGGTAGGTGCGTTTATCATCCCAGCGGAAAAGAAATTCATTGTGTACACATGATGTGCACTTTTTTTACTATTTACTTGTAAATGACAAGACTGATGGATATGCCGACATAGGCTTTGAGCGAGCTACATAACATGAAAGGCAAATGATGAGCATATTATTCTGAGGGACTTAGACAATAGTATTGTCGTTGACGAGTCAATAATATCGAGCTTTTTAACCCTGACGCCTTTCAATATTGCTTTGTGTGTATTTGGTTTGAGCATTGAGCACATCTCAAATTACTATGCTCCTTTCTACTTTGCAATTCATAGGCTCCCGCTTGGATACAGAGTACATACAATCTACACAGAACATCTATAATGGGCAATACCTCAAAGAATACAGATGAAAAACAACGGGCATATAAGAAGGCAAAGAAACTTAGAAGAAAGATACGAAAGGCGGAGGAATTGAAAAGAAATAATGACAATCGAGTACAAGATAAAGAACTACCATCAAAATCAGCAAAGTGGCGTCGAGTAGGAATAGAAGATGGGGCAAAAAAAGCAGTTGATAGACCGTTAGATCAAGGTTATAATGAAGATCGGATCAATGAATTGTTAGAAGAGAGGAGTGCAGCAAAGTTAGAGAAGAATTACAAAGTATCTGATGAAATAACAAAAACTTTAGTCAAACTACAAATCATATACGACGACGACAGGAAACAATGGCATACCAGAATATGGAAGAGCAACAATTTCTAATATATTTACTTCTAGTATATAATAATGATGGTATATTATAGTATCAATATAGTTAGAGAGTTAATAAGAAACTTTAGATGTAGGATGAGAAGAGAGTTTAATATAAGAACAAAAATAAAACAACAGTATATCTAAAGCATATTATATTGATGATTTGCCGTCAGCATTGTCGTCATTTTTTTCTCCCAGCTAGAGGATACCTCCCCTTTATGACATATCGCTCTATCTTCTATCGATGTAGTGATACCTATGGAAAGTCTGTAATAGTACATGATATACTACAATGATAGTGTTATATATGCCAATTCATCGTACCTATCATAACGATAATGAGGATACCATATAGTTCTTCACTGCAATGAATGATCTGTCTCAAGAAACGTTCTTTAGTGCTTTCATTGGGGGGTTGACGTGTGGCGGGCATTTCTATGGGCAGATATTAGCAAGCCCATTTCTCCCAACTTATATATACACAAACATTTACTTACATTGAAATAATCCAATTACATTAAACCATCATACATAAATTGGTATCGTTATACTCCATATTGAACCATCATATTGCAAACTACTACACCCCATAACAAAATGTTGTTTTTATATTCTATCTTTCTATCATCATTATTCGGGAAGCATGCAGTCCTTGCATCTGCTAGTACGAAGAATAATGACGATGCTGTTATGTCAATGGTTAATGATTTGAATGAGCAGTATGCTAATGGAAAACCATCAGGTAAGCAGAGAATTGATTATTGATTTGGACATCAACAATGTTAGTCTCCTCTCATGCTTGCTCTCTATGGTTATATTGCTAATTTAACCACCCAATCCCCCCTATCTATATTGTAACCATTGTATGGATTATATAACTTCTAATGCCCTTACAGACGATTATGGGGAAATTGGAATCGTTCTACGAATTATCGATGGGTTATGCCAAACTAATGACCCTTTAAATACTGAAAGTATTAATCGGACTTGTGATCATGATATGGCAAATGCACCACCTAGTAGGTTCTTCGAAGGTACGGTTGATAGACCTGATAATCTCCCATCTACATCTTTAAATGAGATGATAAGCTCACCAAAAGAATCGAAGTTTGGGGATAAGATTGAATTGTTTGAAGGTTGGCCAGTAGATTTAGGTCCAGCCGCTGGGATAGTTTGGTATCCCTGTGCTGTTGAGAAGAATACCAGGTGTATGTGGCCAATGGATGGAGACTCTGATAGGCGGCCATTGACTTGTGGTAGGCTTGTAGTACAGGAAAACATGGACCTGTCTGTACCTGGCTGTACAGCATGTTTAAGTGAAAATAACACTCTTTCTGCCGAAGAAAATACTGTTGATGGACGTACAATTCAACGATTAGATGACGTGTTTACTGGTGAGTTGTGTTGGATGATAGACCCTTCTATCTCATTTGATAGAAATTGAAAATGCAACTATATCTAACTCTCTTCGCCAACATCTTTGTGGATAGAGGCAAATACTTCTTCCTATGAAATCGAACTCCTCTTTAATAGAGCAAAAGGGAAGACAGTTGATACTACATTTGAGGCATCTGGTGACATCACGCGATTCAAGACTATCTCTCCTACATGTGAGCAGTGCAAATCAAACCTACCTGAATCTGCAAAGGAACAATTTTCGGCACAGCAAATAAACGTAACAGAACAGGAGATTGAACAATTGGTGAAGATTGGATTCTACGGTAGTTTAGTTCAATTTGAGTATGGATGGTTTGAAGGCCCAGGATACTATGGTCAGTTTGATGATGACTCAGTCACACCACCTAGAAATGAACTCAAGCAAATGATGGAAGCAAATCTAAAGTATTTTGGAGCAAATCGTGACTACTCTGAAATGCTCTTAGAATATCAAATTACCTACTCTTACAATGAGTGGGCGATAGATGCTGAGGGAATGAAAAGGCTAGAAGAAGATCGTACTTTATTCTCAACAGAAAGTTCGTCTCAAGATTCACTCAACTTTGAAGGCTATGATTCGGAAGGTACTTGCGGTGCAGCTATTAAGGCTCTTGTCTTGATCTGTGGTGATCAAGATGATCCATTCTATTATGGCAAACCAGGGCAGTGTTTGGATTTTGCTGAGGTTTACAAAAAGAACTATGGCTCTGCTGATACTCCACCAGTTGTCTACATGAATAGGAAGAACCTTACACATCCTTTCTCGTCAACCTGTGACATTGAAATCTCATGTGGGGTGGAGAAGATAGGAAATGAGAGTAAGACTGACGCCGCCGATGTGCAAGTGAATGAGGAAGAAGATGCTTCTACTAATGATACACTTTCAGCTGCAAGTACGAATCTTGTGTTGTTAAGTGGATGTGGATATCTTGTCTCCTCCTTGTTGGCTCTCTTTTATATGTAGGTAAAATCAATATATTGGCTTGTATGAAGACGAAGAAAGTTAGAAAATTGTTATGCTTCTGGTATATATAAATGTAAGGTATATATAAATGTAAGTGAAAGTTATTCTTTACCAGACTAGCATATTATTTCATACTGGTAGTAATAAAGTATGATTTAAAGTCGTTAGTAGATGAGAGTTCTCTATTCATCTACATCTGATTCATCACTGTCCTCGCTCATGAGATTACTCCATTTCTGTTTAGCATCTAAGTATACTCTGGGAACCGGTGCTTGTCTCACTGAATCTTGGCCGTCAGCAAAGATGCCTCGTTGGATATTTCTAGCAAATGAATCAGCCAAAGCATCCTTTCTATTTACTAGCCGATACTCTTCTGCTGGTCTGAGCCACAAAGGTTCTTCTTTAGACGGCCGAGACCGTTCTATTTGCAATTGTCTTCTAGCCATGTCTTTTTCTAGCTCGTATTCCTTGGTACCAGCGAGTGTACCGCCGCTTTGCATTGGATATATCCTTTTTAGTGATGGTGGTCGCCCTGACTCGTGTTCTGCATGTTGAGAAGATGATGACATCGACGTATAGAATAAATCTTCGGAAGAAGATACTTGTCCTGTTTCATCGTGTCTTGTCATCTTGCCAAGATTTGTCAATTCTACTGACTTTATTGGAGTATATCGATGCAGGGGTCGGCCAGTGACACTGACTCTTCTTGAAGTTTCTGTGCCAGACAAAGCCATTGATGCTAAGTGTTTACTCTCCTCTGCTAAATGCAGGTAACTCAGCAAGTAAGATGTTTCTATATCAACACTCAAGCCATAACCATTCTCTCTCGATATCTTATCAGAATGGTCTTCGATTGCTATGCTACCATTCGAGCGTATCATATTCTTTAGTCGCTGAACAAGGTCATTATTGATCTCTGACTTGGCATTATTTGGATCTTTTGAGTAGGGTAGACCCCATAGCATGATACCCTCAATACCTCCAGACCTATTCAAATAGTATACAACACCACTTCCATACACTGGTAGTGATCCTCGGCCACTTTTTCTTTTCGTAATCTTGGGCGAGAGATTTGTCGTCGTGTTAGATGATCTAGTAGCTCGTTTCATGAGTCTGTTTGGGTTACTATTACTGCTTCCGTTACCATTCTTGCTAGATTCAGTACTACCATTGCTACTAGATGATTGATTTGTCCACCAAAATCCATGTGTGGCCATACTCTCAGAGTCGCATTTGCCAACACACAAGGAATGGATACCCATTGAGAATAATGCCAGAGTTTTAGAATCTTCATCTGAATTACTTGTTGTTGTTGAAAGATAGGGTATCACATCTGATCTCCAGACTGGTATTGACTCTTGTATATAACTTGGCGTTGAAGAATTGTTCATGTCACCACTACTGCTAACCATGTTACGAGCAGCAATCTTCCCGGCCAAGTGAGCACTAACATGTCTACCGCCTGCAGTTGCAAGTTGGCCAGTTTTCAAATTTGGATAGTTGGCACATGATCCAGCAGCATATATTGATGAAGCAGCCTGTAATTCTGCATTCGTTACCAGTCTACCGTCATCTAAGTAGCTTGTTAGTATTGGTGGAGTAACCAGTGATGACCATGGCAAGTAATTTGTCGACTTGTTGTTATTGTCAAGAGTATTGGTTGGCAGAACCGCGGTCCCATTATTGCCATCCACACTAGGAGCATAAACTAACAGATCGGATTTCAATTGTTTAGAATCTAATGAATCATATGACTTTACAGTGTATATCTCAAGCTTTGGAGCTGCCTTGTTCCCTTCTTGTTGTATGCCGTTGTTATCATATGCAAGTGAAATATATCGTGTCAAGGCTCTTTCTTCAACTTGTATGCCATTTTGACGCAGTCTCTTTGAAACTGCAGCACTTAAATAGCGTGGTAGTATATTACTTAGAGGTGCAGCATTACCAAAGAGTAATTGTACCTTCTTCTCTTCATCTTTACTACTCGTTTGGCCACCATTTGCTGCTTGTGAAACTCGTGCACAATACGCAGCAAGTTCCAATGCCTCAAACCCACTCCCCATAATTGAAACAGTAGCCAATTGTGATGCTGCCATTATTGATAATGATCGTACAGTTGTCGGATCTAATAATGTAGAAGAAGAAGAAGAAGATGTTGATCTTAATTCTAATATCCGATCTTTGGCATCTTGTCGTACACAACTTTCTGGGGGTGGTGCAGCTCTACTTCCTGTTGCTATTAGTACCGACTTTTTATATCTAATTGATTGAGTAGTAGTATCATTATTATTGGTTGGATACACGTTGACCGACTTTTTAGAATGATCTATATAACTAGCTCGAGTATGTAAATGTATTTCACTTCCTTTGTTTCTATTCAATATGCCTTTATTCCTTTTGCTAGAATGATCATTATCACTACTTTGTTTCTGCAAATAGTTATTACTAGGATCAATAATAACAATATGTGAAGTAGGGTCTAACTGTTTGATAGTTCTTAGAGCACTTTGTCCAGCTTTTCCGTAACCAATAATTATATAATCGGCTACAACAATGGTATCTTCCTTCTTCTTCTCTTCTAATATCTTATCATTGGAAAGTTTATTACTACTTATTGGAGATGATGACAATATCATTGGCTTGTTGATGACAGTTGAAGATGATAGTATGTTTGTACGGTGCACCTCTTCACATAATGTAGCAGAATCTTGTGCATTATTTTTTGAAGAGATGAATGAAGAGATACATGCTACCGATGCCAAAGCTGCTACAAATGAAGGGTGACTAGCATGACGAGATAGACGTTGTATTGGCGTCATGGTAGTAATACTCTATTTCATATCCCCCTCCCATAATATATCATACTAATAACATTCAATGAGTCATTGTTTATGCAGCGCAGGGCAAGAACAAAAAGATTGGTATCCCAGGGACGAATTACAAAGGGTTGAGACCCAGGGGAGAAGAGATACTGACGAGGCAACTCATCTTCACAATTCACAACTCGCACACAAAAGCAAACTAATACAACAATATACTACAATACAATATGATATCATATACTACAGCCATCATCGTTGCCGTCTTGGCAACAACTACATCCTACACAAATGCATTCTCAAGTTGTCCAGTCCGCTCATCATCCACCTCCTCATCAACTTCACTTTACATGGAAAACAATAACAATGATAGAAGATCCTTCCTCACAGAATCATTAATAACAACATTGGGTATTGCAACAACAATATCAAATCCATCAGCAGCATCAGCACGTGTCTTTTTAGATCCAGCAATGTACGGTGATCAAGAATTACGTGTCTCGGCAGTAGATTCATTACGTGAAAGTGTCCGACGTGCTCTACTTCAAAAACCAAGTTTAGCACCCTACTTTCTCGAATTGGCATTATTAGATTCATTATCATATGATGTTGAGACCAATCAGGGTGGACCAGATGGTAGTATTATGAAAGCAGTCTTTAGTGCAAAAGAAACTGATGCACATACTAAGGCATTACAAGAATGTGCTTCGGTATTAGTGGATGCTAAACGTAATTTAAAAAAGTTAAGTAGTATTACTATAGCTGATGCTGTGGCATTGGCAGGTGCTGAGGCTGTGAATGCAGTAGGCGGACCGGTATTGCCTACGCAGTTGGGACGGACTGATGTAGCACAGAAGGCACCTATACCATTTAGTATGCCACCATTAAATCTATTTACTGGGGAGGTTAGTAATGATGTAGTTGTTGATACCTTCCGTACTGCTGGTTTGACGGAACGTGAAATGACAGCGTTGTTGGGTTGTTTGTTGAGTATTGATTCAATTGAAAAGGCTACACCCGAGGGTGATTGGAAGCAGAATGCCAAACCAAAGTTCCGTGAGGGTAAGTTTAATAATGTGTTGGGAAGTTGCTATCTTTTCTTTTTTGTGCACATCTTATGCTCACTTTTTAACCCCCTTCTCAACACATTTATAGCTGGTAAGATTGGACGCATGAGTGAATACAAGGCATTAACCGATGAAGATATTGAGAATGAATTAGCAAAGGATGGTGTAGATGATGGCGAAGAGAGTTATACCGTTAGTGGAGATGACGGATGGTACATTGCTGATACATTCGGCACAGCCGAGGATAAGATGGGGAAGAGATTAACAAAAGAAAAGCCTGAATTGAGTACGGCACTTAAGAACTTGGCCAAGACTACATCGGCTACAACACAATACAGTTGGGTTAGTGGTTTGTTACTGTCGAAGGATTTACCAACTGCTCAATCATATGTAAGCAAGTATGGTTCAAAGCCATTACTTTATGAGAAGGATTTAAAGGTATGTTACAATTCTGTAACACAATTGGGAGCTGAGTTTACTGGGGGCAAATATGAGAGTTTATTGAAGAATAAAAAGAGGAAGACTTTAAATGATGATGAGTTGGACTTCTTGAGGTAAACAGTAGTTGAAAGAGAGAAAGAGGCATGGGGATAAGCTGAAATAAAATAAAGCAATCAAATGAGGTCTTAGTTGGGGTACTTTATGTTACCCTATACAATGTCACCTGGTCAATTATTGGTATACTACGGTTCTAAAAGGAGAAATAAGAGAGAGATATAGTCTCGGGAGGGTTTTACACTTCACTACTATATAGTGATTAACTCCCTACTCATTAGTACCATCAAGCACAGTACAAGGCACATTACAATACAACATCCAATTCAATCTCCTCATCGAAACAAACAAATAAGTCAAAACAAGTTACCCGGCATAGCAGACTTGCCCATGCTTACAACTTCATGAATGGCATCTTGATTTTCAACTACCATGGAAACTGCTTGAGTGGCAAGGTATGTAAACCCATATACGGCGACACCAACAATGGTAATGTCCTTCACAAGCTCATACGAATCGAAGTGAGGGTTACCCAAAAGAGTGCTTCCAATTTTATCCAATCGTTCCTTGTATTCTTCAGCGAATACCAAATGCATCTAACTCACGCTTGATGCTTAGCGTTGAAACTAGAGAGAGAGAGGGAGATCTAATGGTCAGAGAGTATCCAAGAATGAAAGTGAACATGGGATATGTTAATCTTACCGGTCAAAGGAAGTACAATGTTTCCGTAATGCATCAACTCCAATACAAGATGAAAGATATCTGAATTACCCGGAATATTAACAGGTTCTTTTTCTGGGTTGCATTCCCAAACATTATTCCCTCCGGATATGGATTTTGCCAGTGTTGAATCGGGATAGTCAACAAGGATATTGGGCACACTGAATGTACGTCCGCCAACAACCACCCGATTACTGTCACAAAGGCTAGAGACAGGAGCCACGATACTTGAGAAAACGGATGCGGCGATGATTGATAAGAGTGATAGGAGCTTCATGATGGAATTAGGGTTGATGTGAATTGTGAGAGCAGGAAAGAGAGAGCGGACGAAACACGACCCAAAAATCATTCTCCTCCAGCCACATACAAAGTCCTTGCACCCAATCGATAGTACATTAGTATTATACTATTCATTAATATACTTCCGCCATCATGAAGATCGTACAAGGTGAGATGATATACAACCTCAATTTTATTTTGTGCATAAGATGTGCACTCTTATTTTATTTTTGTGCATATGATATGCACTTTTTTTACTAATTACTAACTATCATTTCCCCTCATAACCCAGCTATCACAATCCTAGTATGCCTCGTAATCAAACCAGTTTCCTCCCAGAAATCTACTGGCAAGGCTACAAAAGTCACCAAGTCGACATATCAAAAAGCAGCTGTATTGTCGTATCCTTCTGTTGAAAAAGGAGATGTTGGTAGCATTCTCTATTCTCAACTTGGTAAATCGTCAAAAGAATCCAAAACATTAAGGACAGTTCCCACCATAAAAGAAGTGGAATATAAGATCTTTGGCAAAGGTGATAAGTACAAACGTCGTCAGTTGACATCCAAGGCTAAGAGTGGCAGTATTGGAGCAGCGCTATCAATTCCATACATCAAAGGCAAAGCAGCAAAGGGAAAGAGTGGCAAAAGCATCCCTTTAAAGGGGGCTGGGTTGTCCATTCCATCGATTGAGAAGCAGTTTCGTATCTTTGTGAAGAAGTCCAAGTCTAACAAGTCCTCCGAGGATGGGCTTCCTTCTTCGTCTCCTTCAGTCTCCTCCGAGCCCAGTGCATCCCCCTCAGATACACCTTCATCATCCTCGGCTCCTTCCAATGAACCTAGTGTCCAGCCTTCGGAGGACTTGTTAGACTTGGACTTCTTCACAAAGATACGAAACTGCTTCTCAATCGATGGAATGGACAACCCAGCCCCCTTTAAA
>Ga0214480_100307_pt1 | contig 24743 bp, 15 predicted proteins | sample M1_20Mar14CPVII9_3_FD_165042 | JGI IMG/M metagenome (GOLD analysis project Ga0214480, IMG submission 165042) | Marine eukaryotic communities from Monterey Bay, California, United States - M1_20Mar14CPVII9sort6BwellE17 | ecosystem: Environmental > Aquatic > Marine > Unclassified | place: USA... | reverse complement strand
CCAAGTATGGCAACTGAGGTATTGCCATTAGCGGCTAATGTTGAAAGTAGTACGGCTAGTATGAGTAAACCAACAGTACAGGAAGGTAGTGCCGATGATGACAAGATACCAAAACGTAAACAACGACCTAAATGCTCTACACCTGGGTGTGTAAGTCTTGCCGTGTATGATAATCTATGTCTAAAACACGGAACGACTAAGGCCAACGGTGTTCAAACCGAGGCTCCTGTCAAGTCTACTGCGGAAAAGGCGTTAGAGGCTGCCACTGCAAAGTTGATAGAGGAACAGAAGAGGCAGCTTGCTCAACAGGCGGAGCAAACTGCTGCTACTACTCAAGAGGCCACAAAGAAGAAGAAGGCTAGTAAGAAGAAGAAGGCTAGTAAGAAGAAGAAGGAAGGAGGGCAGAATAATTCGGAGGAAATGGATGTAGCACACGTTCTCTTTGGTCTAGCAAGTAGTAAAGCCTCAAGTCCGGTTGAAAGTGAGGAGTCGGAATAGAGGAAATCTTGAGGACGTTGCCAAGCAAGCCACGATGAGATTCTTCTGCGTTAGGTTCAAACTGTCGATTATCTATGACCAGATTAAGTTCTTTTACTAGTATATTATGAGTATTGAAATGATCTACACAAACATAGGGTAGTTCATACCTATCTCGGGTTGAGAGTGGTATGAAGAGAGAGGATACCAACAATCATAGTCATTTTTGAGACACATCAACTTGAATCTACTCTTTCACGATTAGCCGTATCATCAACCGCCCTATTGCAAAACAAACAATATATAGTTAATAAGCGTATAATGAAGATCATTGCATATGCCCTCCTCTTCGCCAATCAGGCAACATCTGCCTTTGCCGATGACAATCAGCAAAATCTCCGCGGCTTGAGCATCTTCTCTCCTCCTGCTCCAAAGGATTGTGATGCCGACCCCCCTCTGAACCAAAAGATCCATGGACTTGTGGCTCCGCATCTGGTGAAATTGAGCCACCCGTATCTAATCCTAACTGTGCACCTGCCAAGTTGCTTGGTGCAAAATGCGAAACCGAGACGATCCCAATTGATCTCAACAAAGGAACAACACGATGCGGCATGATGGGGTCAAACTTTCAAGAAACCAAAGGAAAGACAGAAAATGGTGGCATTGAAGTTGAAGTGGTAACAAATTGGCCTACTAAAGGTGATAAGATAACTGCTGGATATACTTATGAAAAGTCTGAAAGTACTTGCCAAGGTCATGCCTTTCAAGACTACAATATTAATGCTAAACCAAACAATCACAACGGAAACAAAAAGTGTGGTACATGCATCAGTTTCTTCCGCCAGGTTCTTGGCTGTGTTGAAGTGTGGGAGTACGAACAGTATGTTGGATCAGAGTGGAGGAATGCGGGAGATGGGGATAAGTTCCCGATTTTAGTACCTGCTCCACCTTGCGGAAAGAAACAAAAGACATTGAAGTGTGGAGATGAGGATCAAACATCCAACATTTGCAACAGGGATTGCAACTGAGATAGCTGAGAACTGTATGGTATAATGAAGATTGGATTATCTGGGTGACATAAATACTGTTGTTAAGTAGTAAGTTTGTTGTGTATATCTAACCCTAACCCTAGCTAGGCTCCTAAATCCATAGACATCACCAGACGTATCTATCTATTGTCTCTCCTGGATCTCTTACCTCTCCAGATCGTCACGAATCCACAAGACATGACCCCTTAAATCACATATTTAGGATTACAGAAGCTGTATAAGTTGTATAAACGCCAGACAAGCAAAGAGCAACCCGAAATGAGACGAGTATCAATCTTCTTGTTCATTTCATTAACAGATGTGTTGAGATACAATCCTACACTATGACCGATCTTCATCATACAGAATGATGCCAATAGAGCCAAAGCCAACCTGCTGCACCTCCCGCTACCCCTCCTGCAAGATTATTCAGGGTCATTGGTACACCCAATCGAACAGCATCGAGGATATCACCCGATTGATTCATTGTTATTGTTGATTCTGCATCGCCATTCCTCCAAGACACGAGCTCATCTATAGCTAGATACGCAAATAACTGTAGCAAGTACTATTGCAATTGTTGGTGCCAATTCACCCAGCATGTGTCCTCCCGCAGCTGATATATATGCTCCAATGGCATTTAAAATGATATAATGCAGTTTGTGATAATGTTTAGTTGTCGTTTAGAGATACCTAATCCTAACCCTACTGCAAGGTTATCTGTACTACTTCCACATGCTAATATGAATGCATACCATATGTGATGATTTGAGTAATGATGCCAATGATATGTTTTGGTACACAATATACCGGTCTATATTGTATAGATACTACTACTGAAACTCTCCATTGTAAGATACCCAAAGAACTTTTATCAAAATTGTTAGTTGTCATTGTCATGCTAGCCACTAGACGTCGAATGATATGAGATGATATTAGCTCCTCTACAATACTTTGAGATATCGAGGGAGTAGGATATCTATTTGCATTGGAGTCTCAAGGCGAAGAATGCCCCATATCTTTCCGTTCAGACAAAACAAAATTTCAGGTGTCACGATGGCATGCAAATATTGTTGTTCAACGCTACCGTGTGGCTTCTGTGCCATCTTGCACCGAGTTTACTTGAGCTTTACACCCATTAAATCCTAATATTGCAATAGATCAAAAAGAATAGTAGGCTTTGACGCTCTGGTTAGTTGACATATATAAAAATACACATATAAGATACATCCCCTCGTCATTTTTTACGGAGCGTATCATTATCAGATTTATCCTCACATCATCAGGTCATCATAGCTGCATAGTATTGCAAACTTAAATAACATATACACAACAAACCTTGACAAACAAAGAGATACACACAGCAATTAAAGTACAAGCACGTCAACAACAGATGGAATCACGACAACAACAAAAACAAGCTCATAAACAACAAAAGGAGGCAGCATATCAATATCGTGAATTTAGTAGAGAGCAATATCAAAAGGAGGAAGCATATCAATATAAATATGGAAATCAAAGCAAGTTGGAACGTTTTTTTACTAATATTAGGAGAGGGTTGATGATGAATGTTGCATATTGTACCGAGTAAGAGTAGAAGAGGCGGGTTGATAAGTATCTTGAATGCTGCCAGTTTCATGTTTCTCATACCCCCATCCAGTGCGGACATATCCATCTGCAAGTCATGTAAGAAGATCGTTGTGGGTAGTTAGTACCGAGAAGAAGAAGAAGAGAATCTTATCATTTAATTCTAAGAAGATGTCCTTAATGAACCTCAACTTTACATTGGTTTACTTTGTTATAATATCAAGGATACCTCCTACATAGGATATAACTTCCCAACAATCACTACCCCTCAAACGACAACCAACCCTACCACGGACACTTCCTTACTTTCCTGTCTACCCTCTACTCATCCTTGTTGGACCACATATGAGACGGAACACTCAGTCCTCTCATCAAACGAGTTGATCCCATCGCCATCTTCCCTCCTCGATGAGTTTTCATTGTATGCCTTCTCTCCAACTTATCATCCCCCCTTCTTTCATTAAGCTGATCAAGAAACAAACGAATCCTATCCTCGGTAATCATAGTCTGATTAATACTCTCCTCAAGTAAAAGTGCATTACTTGCCTGTTGTAGATCGAGTAACATCTTACTCCTCTGAGTAGCAGGTGCATCGGAAGGAAGAGATTCATAATCGGCGCTTTTGTGGAGGAACTTCTCCCACTTTTGATACATTGGAATCACACATGCTACTGCATTGAATACTGAAAATAAGCATGTTATCATCCCTCCCACAGCCTGGGGGTACATAAAAGAGATAAGAGCATATGATGTGAGCATATGACTGCATATGATTATGATGTGCACATGTACTGGGGACATAAAATGCCTCTGCACCTACCAAGAAAACCCATGCTTCGTCAGTGTACCATGTGTGAATGACCTGATAGCAAAGGTAGACCCTATGAAGAAGGAGGAAGAGGTTTATTCATCGTGAGGTATGAAGAAATAGATAGGGGGCTATTTGAATTTGAGTATCGACTTTACTCACCAATGAATCAACCTCGTCCAAACACTAAAAAAGTAAAGACAAATGTTGAGTTAGGGTTGACGGCATAGGTTTTATATTCATATATTCATATAAGAACTCACATCACTACCAATAGTATAAAGTTAATAATCTTGAATTGCCGTAGGTCCTCCTTCTTTGTAATGTCGAGCATCTTACTGTACTCACCAAATACAATTAATCCTCCGACGATTTGTAACTCACAGACTAGCCAATGGAATGGTCGAAGTGTACGATAACACATAACCATTGGTATTACTAAGAGTACTGATAGGCAATGATGTATGAGAATGAAGAGGACAACCACATTTGGAAACTTCATTGGACCATCTTTGGTAAAGAGCGGGTGTACAACATTCTCCCAATATCTATGATCTGTGCAAATAATAAGGATATGAAGATACGTATCGATAAGATGAGAATCAAAAGCACAGTAGCAATAATGATCCCTAACCATACACTTCACTTACATCAAACCCAGCTTGACTCAAACCTCCACAACATGCCAAAGAGATGGCCCATTTAGGATCGCCTTTGCCGAGAAGAGTAGGGAAACATACCGCTCCACCAACGAAATGTTGTACCATAGTCATAATCTGAGCCGGCCACTCCTTCATTAGTTCATCAATTGCTTCTTCATCTGTCTTCTTTATACCCAAATCTTCATACATCTGTTTCATACCTCGTTCCCACTCTCTTTCAATAGAACGTCTAAGCCAGGGTGTATCATATGTAAAGTAGTTAACGATGGGTTTAGTAATGAAGACGAATGTATGCCAAAAGATGCCAATGGAGGTTGCTAGAATGATAAGCTCTTTTGCAGTGGCATCCTCGTTGTTGGCAATATCAATTAGATATGCATAGATTAATGATGGATATTCGGCAAGTAGTGTCATGTTAATGTTGGCGTTGTTGAATTGATAATTGATTTGATACTCTATAGTTTGTGTTGTGCCTTTTAGTGTTAGTTGATATGATCTATATGAACTATTGATAAGATAATACCCTATTGATACGATAATACCATATTTTGCAATAGTCAAGTTATTAGTTTAGTAGAGGGTTGCCTCAGGAAGTTGCTTATCTTTTCTCTTCTCTAGTGAAATAAGATTGTTAACGTGTGTCGAGGGGGAGGGAGGTCGGAGGTCGAGGATCTCTGCTTTAAATAAATTGCTATTGCCATCGAGCTGGTTTATACATACCGTCGTTCATAGAGCAGAAGACGAGACATTATCGACATGATGTATCCCTATTAGAGAACCATCGGTAGAGTGTGCTACTACTAGCGGCGATGATAAGGAGGCCGCCATGATGTTTGAGTGTTGCATTAATTTGATTTGTTTGGTTGTGGTGGAGGAATGAACAAAAGATAAATGGAAGTGAGCTGAATTCAGGACAAATACGGGCATTTCTACGGAACCTTTGAGTGTGAGTGCCCGAAAATGTCTGTAAAAGGGTACTACATAATGTCCGTAATCCGTGCCAGTAAGTTGCAAATTGCTTCTATCTATTTGCCAACTTTAGAGATCGACTGCTACCGCATAATCGCTTTCAATACTAATAATATAGGCATTTGACCAGTTTTTAACGGTCTATCGACTGGTAGCACTTTGGAGGCCGCTGCATCAATATTGATTGCACAACTTATAAAGATACCGCACCCATCAGCACAAATTTTAAGGTGTAAATATCTTCACTATCGCATCTCATCTCAATATAAATACTATTCAGAAAATGGACCGCAAACGCAAGGCAAATACCTTAGGAGGAGATAATACAAATGGTGGGGATGCCGCCGCCGCTGCTGCTGGGTCGGGTGATGATGGAGATACCGAACAACAAATGCAAATTATACCCGACATGCTCATCCCTCATATACTGTCTTATTGCAATGATGATACGCTAAAGAGATGTGCGTGTGTATCTCGCTCTTGGTATACTATGACTAAGATGAGAGTTTGGAATGAGGTCTCTAAACTTTTGTTGAGCCATGGAACAGGTAAATGTCAAAATGTGGTTCATTACAAAATTGTTCACATCTTACGATATGCATCAGATCTTATTATAATACTTTTTGGTCTTTATATTTATAGTTGATTGGAGGAAGGGTGTCGATTCGATTGAATCTGCTCGTACATATCTAAAAATACACCCCTGCCTTCCACAATATCTTGATCCAGCAATCTACAAAGACGACATTCACATACATTACGAACGGCAACTAACACTTCCTCCCCTAGAAAATGAAAGTAATCCAGGACGGTCATTCATTGATAGGCACATGAGACATATTATCATGACACTGTTAGAACAGCAACCAAAGAAAATTAGAGATATGGAAAAGGAATGTGTTGTAAAGTCACTCATGTGTGCTATACATATCATACAAGATGATCTAAAAAGTGTTAATGGATTAGAATTAAAGGAATTAGAAGAGTTGCCATTATGCCCCACCATCAACACCCTAGGGTTAATCTTTGGCAAGAAACAGGTTTATTATGAGAGGGGACGTTTTAAGAGGACGAATCCACCCGGCCTTCCAGAGGTTAGAAATCAATTGATTAAAGAGTTTCGAAGAATCGAGGGATTTTCATCACTTATCAAGTTCTTAGAGGTAAGAACTGGTCATGCATCCTTTCCAAAGCATGAACATCTTCAGGATATTCTTGATGGGTTACGTGAACCAGAATCTTTTCAAGATTCGCTAGCTATTCCAATCTTTGATACAGATACCAAGGAGACTCGTCATAAGCGTCATCGTCTTTTACTACTCCGTCATGCATCCAAGTGTACTGCAGAGAATGGCACGTGTAACCCTAAATGTGCCGAAATGAAAGTATCATGGAAGCATCTTGCCAATTGCAAAGACAGTTATTGCAAGGTTCCACACTGTTTGTCTAGTCGTTACATTATAAGTCATTACCGTCGGTGCAGGTCTCCGTGTAATATTTGTGGCCCTGTGAAAGAAATAATTCAGAACGGTGTGCCTGTATACTCGTCAGAGACGGAATTAGAAGCACGTACATTATCCGAACTGATGATGAAACATGAATTGATATCATTCTTATCTAGTCCCGAGACAAACATTGCTCGAATTGAGAGGGAGAACATTTGTTCGGTATTGAAGAGGATTCACCAGCAGCATCTATTCGAACAGACTACCGATGATGATAGTGACACTGAGGGTGCCTGAAATGGGCCATGTTTCGAACTGAAGTTAGTACCTATTTTGAGGTCTTAGTGTATGTAATTGATAGATGAGATATTATATTTACACTATATCCCATCAGTTATTCTCGTGTGTATAATAGCATAAGTTTGCTTCCCCCGGTCCATCTCTCTATAAGAACAGAGGTATCACATAAATATAGCGAGGTCGTCCTCAATTGGACTATTCCTCAGCCTCGGCTGCTCGCTGTGCTTGTTTCTCCTTCATTCTAGTGACATATTTCCGATGATTATTCTTGAGCTTCATCCACTGCTTTCGTGATTCCATCATCCGTTCGTCACTCATTATTCTAACATAATAGGTAGAGCTATCATCCGAGTAGTATGCATCCGGTTTGGCATCATGAACTTCATTCTCAGGCAAATCTTGCAGATTGGGTGGTACAACCTCTGGTGATATATCCGAGACGTGCATAGCTGCTCCCTCGGCGGAGAAGATGGGATACCATTCATGTGCATCTGATCTAATTCTAATGATTTGTTCTAATATCGTGAGACCGTCTTTCCGTTTGGGTGGTACCGGTTGCTTTGTGATGATCTTCCGCGTCAATTCTCGCTTTGCCATAACATAGGCAAAACTGAGTTGATCTAAATGGGTGCCCCATCGGACATGTTCCCGATACCATTCACACCGTAGCTGGTGACCTTCTTCTAATTTGAGATGATGTACTATCCATTTGGAGCGTATAAAGTCCTTGATTTCAATCTTATTCTGTGCCACGGAAGTGAGTGATCTAAGATCATTTGAGTTGATCAAGGATCGTGCCTGAGTATAGAACTGTCGTTGAGTACGTATCTCTGTAGGCTCGTCATCACTCGTATCTAATCCAACATCGTCCATCAAGGATATGGTTATGTCAGCCAATGGCATTTTGTCACCGTCTACTTCGGGAATCTTACGCATGGGTGATACCAACAATACCGCACGACGTTGTGGCTCCTCGGGGAGCTTGTATTTGACCTTTTTGCCCTTGGCATCAGGTCCGGTGATAGTTCTCTTCTTGAGCACACCTCGAGACGTTTCTGATGTGAGGAATTGAGCATCCTCGGGATATGGTGTATGGCTAAAGTTCTCATCGACAAACATCAACTTCCGTACAGTCTCGTGAAACATACGAGCTGGTGATAGTTTCAACATAAACATGTCCTCGGCAGTCAAGGGTTCAGTGGCCCCATCAACAAGTACCAAGGCCCAACCTTTATGTGCAATATAACCACTCAACTTCTTTACCTTGGTATCATAATCACTGTTGGGCGGTATATCTCGTTTTGCCAATGAGCTGATAGGTATCTGACTAATCACATTCTTCGCCAGTGTACTATCAGAGGGTATAAAGGCAATTGTACAAACGGTAGTCTCGTCCCACTCCTCTTGTTCCGAACCATCGGAATACTCCGTTTCTATTTCCATGTTTTCTATATCATATCCAAGAGCCATTGTATACATGACAATATCACAATCCTCGGTTGCCTCGTGTGTTATATACATCACTCCGTCAAAGATTGAGGGTGTACATGATTGTGAAGAGCATTCTGATGAACATGGATAGGAAGTATGAAGTTCACGGAGACATATTGGATCATCACTAGAACATGAGGATAGTCCACGTCGATTCAATATCTTCTCCCCATCGATTGGTATGGACATGGGAAGTTCACCATCTGCTTGCTGCTCCTTGGTTAGTACTTGAACACTTGAATAGTCCACATGCTCACTATCGGTTGACGGTGGAAAGAAGGGCAACGCCCTATCGATATGCCAGGCTAATAGCTTAGCCGCACCTTCCTTTAGCGATGTAGTGGCTGACCAACCGAGGTAATCATTCGAGGATAAGCTAGCTGCACGGGCAGCACTTGATTGCTCTACATCGATAACATTCTTGGTGGGTGTTCTATGAAACTCAACATCGGCAAGTTCTTGTATCCCATCAGCCAATAATGCCAAGTTAGACATCTCACCCGAGCCAATATTAAAGGTTGTGGGCGATCCATCCACTGGATTGTACTGCATGGCAGTTATGATTGCTCCCACCGCATCTGAAGTAAGGAGGGAGAGGTGAGAAGTTGTGTTTGAAGAAAATGGACACATGATATGCACAAACTATCATCAACCACCACAACATCAATACTTACCTTCCACAAACACAAAGTCTCGTGGATCATGTGCCACATGCATCCATCCAGTCTCCTCAATCAAGTTTGGATTTGGATTCACATGATGTGAATGTGCCTGTTGTTGTTCGGATGTCAGCTTATTGAACCGATCTACTAAATCACTACGATGAGATTTGAGTTCTGATAGACGTCGCCGTCTATTCTCCTCCTCCTCTTCTTCCTCGTCGTCATCTCCCTCTTCCTCTTCAGCTTCCTTATCCAATTTGATCTTAACAGCCGAAGACCATCCTTTATACAAGTTTCGTACGGCAGTTTCAGCCAAATCAACATCTGGACTAACACCCCGCTTCAGTGTACGTCCTGGTTTAATCCTATCAGAATGGAAGATAGGTACCGATGTTGACGGTACGCCAAATCCTCGAGGACCATATATAGAATCAAATCGTAATCCAACTGATGGTATGTCATGCAAGGCATGGTAGGATGATGCAATAAGTTCATCAATTAGACGTGATACACCATGTAACCCTCGTGGTGGACGTTTTGGCTGTGGTGATTGTGATATACTATGACCCAATACACTCTCTTCATCATCAAACGACGATCCTCTCTTGCTTGACTTCTTCTTATTTAAATGATGTGCCATATCACGAAAGTGTAAAGCATCATATGACGAGGCATAAACAACATGTGGTCGTTTCATCTTTGCCAATTCCTTCTTCTCGGTCTCTTTATACACTTCACCATTGGGATCATCATAGGCATTCGTCGACGGAGGTATCATAGTCTGTGCAACCACACCACTTAATAATTGTTCCATACCCGTCATACCCATACGTAAATCAAAAAGGTGTGGACGGGAACTAATACTTTCTATTAATATATCATCCTCTTCTTCCTCTTTATTTTGAAATATTGTTGACTCATGTGACTCATCTCCTCCTCCTCCCTGGTGATAGTTGGAATTCAATAATGAATCAGATTGTGTCCCTGCTAAATGTACAATATGTGTAGGACGGTATGATAGTATGATATCAAGTGGACCGGAACCAGATTTGGTAGTACCGGGTGTTAGTGGTATACCATACTTTGTGTACGGTTTGGTATACTGTTCTTGTTGTTGAGAAGAAGTTGAGGTAGATTTGGTGGCTTCATCTCTCAACTTGACAAGCGTCTCCTCGTGATACTGACGGTGTACCCCATTAGTCAAAGGACTATCCCCTTCCCCTTCACTACCATCTATACCACGACTCTTTATTTCCAATCCTAAAAATGGTACAATTAAATCAACATCCTCCAACTCTTGCTTCAATACACTCCACCTCTCCAATTGTTCCAATCTATTCATTGGATCATTTGGAAATTGCGTATCTAATCCTATAAAGTTGGTTATGGAACATTGTCTATATAATGCAATGGCAAGGTGTAGACCGAGGGGTGATAGGATCCCTGTTATTAGGATGCGTGAGTTTGGTGTTAGTGGTTGGAGTTGGGATGTATTGGAAGAGGTGGGAGAGTGGAGATAGTTGAGTGGATGTTGAGATGCTGCTGATTGGGTGTTGTGGCCGCATAGTGATGATATGTCTATGTCAATCTTTTCTTCACCGTCACTCTCTTTACCAATACCACCCTCATCGCCACTATCCTTATTCTTATCATCAATTGACCATCTACTTTGTATATTTCGAATGGTACCCTCTATATCATGATGTAATTCATACCATTTGGGTATTGAACTACTTAACTTGTTATTCAAATGTCGTGACGTACGTAACTTTCGACTCTTTCGTCGTTTAGTAAAGTCGGTTTGTGCCTTCTTGATTGATTCTTGAGACCACTGTTGGATAGTTTGTGCATTATTGTTAGAGGTAGAAGAGGATGGATTGTAGTTGGTTGGCTGTTGTAATGGTATATTTTTGAATATATAATCTTGAGGCTTGGCTGGTACTCGTTTCTCCCTCGTTTGTTTAACAGTTGGAGGTATTCTTACCTCATGATTAATAGTGTGCTTATCTTCTTGAGGACTTTTATCAGATTGATGATTATTATTAAACATTTTTCGTGGTGATCTCTGTTCCTCTCTTGATATTCGACCTTCAGCATCAATCTTCTCGCCATTGTTGCTAATTACATCTTTAGCAGTGTAACTACTACCCTGCTTGTTGCCCCATGGTAAATCAATCTCATTCTCATGCTCATTATTAAAAGTATGCTGATTGTGCACCTTGTTATGTAACAAAACATAAACAATAGCTAACATCACAATTAATGCTATGAATATACATTGTATAACTTTCTTCCATATAACTTTTTGTGAATTATTATTACCAACTGATGATCTGGAGCGTTGTTGTAAGTGAGATGGCAAATGATTATTCGATTTTATCCTACCTTTTTGTTGTGAGTTTCTAGCATTATGATGCACTAACGATGATTGCTGTTGGTTATTATTGTTAGTGGCTAGCGGATGAGATAAATGTTGTATTGGATGTTGATTATTAGTATGATGATGATGAGATTTACGATGATGCAATCCATCTTTCGAGGAATGTGACCCTGGTGAATCGGCACGTTGACTATCATCTATTATTAATGGACTGTTGCTCGTTAAAGGATGAGAATTATAATCAGAACTGCCGTGATCAATTTCATATCTTGATCTACTATTGGTATTGGTATTATTCATATCAGAAGTACGTGGACGTATTCGATTGGGTGTAGAGTCGTCTACTTGATCTATTGAATATTGATTGAGATTACTATTATTGTTGCTCATCTTATCTTGTGGTGGTGGTGCTTTGTTTCTTCTCATTTTTATAGCGTACGGTCGACGGCGATGGCACTCAACACAGATATTATACAGTTCATTTACTAACAGTTCAATAGATTAGTTGCTGCTCAGTAGATCATTCGTGCATGATAGAGCTAGAAGAAAGCGGCCACCATTGTTGCTTTTTTAATATCGTATTGTTTGAGTATGAGAGTAAAAAAAAGGTATCCCTCTATGATACTCATGCATTGAATGATGAGCACGCACCCGCACCCCGCTAGTTTCACGCGACGATGTCTTTGTTGCGCCATGGTTGATGAAGTGGATAATGTCCACATTACATTTGATTAAAAGGCATTGTATAGATCGTATCTTAATCTTGATTGTAAAGCTTAACATCTACTTTTTACCCCTTCTTCCCCGCCCTCAACTCCCTCAACACAAAGCCTATCCCAACACTCCCCATCCCCAGTCATACCCCACTGCTCAAAACTGCTGATTCAACAATGATAACCTCCCCTCCAACCTCAACAATTGAGGGAAACACTCTACTCTTTCATTTAAGAAATTCTTCAACGGACCCAACTTTAATGCCATTTCCCTACCCTCATTTGTCATAATTTGTTCTTCTACACTACCTCCTCCTCCTCCTTGATACGATGTAGAACGTGCCGTAGCAGCTAATATCGCCTTAACCCATACTCCCAATACATTCACTAATGTATGACGACGTGCCATACGACGTACAATATGTGCCATTAACATACTAACATATCCTGGATGATTAGCAAGTGTCTCAGTGGCAGATAATTGGGAGGCACGTCGTTCAGCATCTACTGCTTGTAATGCACGAACGGTACCCTCTACCAATCGTCGATCTGTTACTTGTAACGCGATGTTTAGTTGGGATGAATCATTCGATGTTAATGCCTGTGTTAGTAATGTCGTGAGGGTTTCGGATGTGGCTGACTTGAGTTTGAATGGCTTGGCTTGTTTGGTTGATGAGTCTTGTGCCTCATCGTCTTCCGAGTCGGTATCATCATCAGACTGTTCCATGGCAGATGAAAGTAATGCCAATCGTTCAGCAATACTTTTTCCATTCTCCCCTTCGTCATCGTCGTCGTCATCCTCTCCCAAGTCAAAGTCATCTTCATCCTCACCCGCCGCCTCTTCTACTCCTTCTTCCCCAGCAGACGACGATACCCTAGCCTTCTTCTTCTTCCCACCCTGACTTAAGTCCATGGCAGTACTAGCCTCCAATCCTTGATCACCAGGTGCCAAGGCAACATTATCATTAACCTTCCTCTTCTTGTCGTCCTTCTTCTTATTACCCTTCTCATTGACTGTTGATAACGACGTACCAACTAATACATTACCCTCTAACTTTGAATCATTAACAGTTAAACTTTCCATTGGTAAATTGGTACCAGTTCCTGCTGATCCGGCACCTACATGTTTCTTACCCTGATTGAATAGTAATGTTAATGAATTAGTAGGTTTACGTGGATTAAAAATGGATCCAATTAAAGAAAGGTGTTTATCTAATTCATTTGTTTGTAATGTAGCCTTTGGTAATGTTGGCGTAGACGAGTCATCGTTATCGTCGTCGTTGGAGGTGGAGATATTAAAAAGTGACGAAGTACCAATTTTAGATTGAAATGCTACAATTGCCAATTCATCATCATTTTCTAACTGAGTAATATCAAAATTTGATATAGATGCCTCTTCCTTGGTGGATAACATTGCCAAAGTTGTTAAGCTATGCTTGGCGTCTTGATTAGCATACGAGAGTATCACGGCTTGATTATTATTACCAGAAGAGGAGGTAACAATATACCGACCATCGTTTGTAACTGCCAATGGAACGAATGATGTACCTACTTCCTCATTCTCTTCGCCATTGTTAGATGCACCATTCGAGGGTAATTCCAATTTGCACAACTTATCACCACTACCTAAATCAACAACACGTACTTGATTATTCAACCTAACAATAATATTCGATTTACTAATACCTAAACCAAACACCAACTTTCCACAACCCTCACTGTTAACTGAACCAACTTTAATCTTTTTAATCAATGTAGGCTCTTCATTATCAGTTAGTGTATATTGATATAATCTACATTTACCACCATTCGAATTACTACTATTTGAGCTATCGGTATCATTGGTTGGAAAATAAACTAGCGCATACAAATTATTATTATTTGAAGCAATTACATCAACTAACATTTCATTACCTGCAATTGTTGATAGACTAGATTTACGTTTCTTCTTTTTATTGTTGTTATTAGCAGAAGAGATGTTGATGGTTGATGATAATACGCCACGTTCAATGTTGAATAATAATATTGTATTATTATTATTTGTCATTCCACATAGATGGGTTGGTTTATTATTGGAAGAGGCAAAGATTAGTTTACGTAGACTATTATTGTTAGGTTTGTCGGATGATAAACTTGGTAAGCCATCGGGCAAGTTAGAATTGTTATTTTGATTGTGTAGTGGAAAGCGGAGTGTGAATTTTAATGAACCATTTGATATATTACCATCGTAGCATCGTATTAATCCATTCTTGGAATTAGAAGAGGAGTCGGGAAGATGTATACCAATTAGAGAACCATCGATAGAGTATGCTACTAGCGGTGGTGTTGAAAAAGAGGCCGCCATGATAGTTTGAGTTGCAATGTAGGTTTTGTTGGTTTTTGAGGTGAAGGGAACAAAAGACAAACGGTCATTTGAGCTGAATTCGGGACAAATACGGGCATTTCTACGGGCCTTTGATTCTAAGAGTTCCGTATCGTGGCAGTAAAAGGGTACTTTGTGTGCCGAAACTTTAGAGTTTAATTTCGCATGGTTGCAATCTTGCTAACTTTAGAGATCGACTGCTACCGCATTAATAGCTTTCATATGAATATACTAATAAAATAGTAACTTGTTCAGTCTTTCACGGTTTATCGATTGGTAGTACTTTGGAAACCACTGCATCAATATTGATCACGCAACATATGAAAGATACCACCCAAGCACTTTTTTTCTTTGCTTTGCTATTGAGAGTTGAGAGATAAACATCATCCGCTGCGCTATATAAGATATAAAAGGACGTGTATTTATCGTAGACATTCGAATATAGATTACATATCAATATAATGGCAAAGTCCAAGCGTAAGACATCCAAGTCCGCAGCAGGCGTATCCACAAAGAAGAAGAGAGATGACACATCTAATGCTCAAAATTCTGGACCCAGCTTTGATGATCTCTGTGATAATACACTGCTACGGATCCTATCATATACTGACGATTTGCGGTCGTTAATCAGTCTTACAAGGTGTACAACAAAATCATTACGGAAGCGTTTCGATCTAAAGGGAGATAAGAATACACCCGAGTATTCCAAACTGTATAAAAAGTTTTGGCAGGGTGTATTTGCAGATTTGCAAATGACACCACTCGAGGAATCTGATAGCAAATCACAAGATTATATTGCTGCAATTAATTATCGGTTAACACTCTTCAACAATCTAATTGGACATGACAAGCGTAAGAAAGCTGGTACCAACAGATCCTATTCATTACCCCTGTGTCATCATAATTTTAAGGCGTTTGATTACCCATGGTATTATGGGGATGACGACGATATCGATGAGGAGGAAACACAAGATACAATGTCAGATCCATTTGCACTAATGTCACAGGGTACTGGTCAGGAATACGTCGTTGTGGATCCGGATTTAGCTAGTGTTGATGTACATAATAATATAATGGAGAGGGTACAATGTCTCCACAAGTCTACTCAAAAGAAACGGGAGGGTGCTCAACAATGGGAGAAAGCTCGACAATCATTAATAAGATCTGCTGCTAGACTGAAAGAAGATGATGATGTTTCTAATGCCTCGAGTGATGATCTAGCACTGAGCGAGATCATGCCGAGTCAGGTTCTACTCAATTCATATCGTCACTCCGCCGATCAGAGTATTGTTAAGTCTCGTGCCCAGACGTTAAGCAGTGAAACAGAGGAAGATGATTTGGAGAGGAAATGGGAAGAGTACTTTGGAGATAACACTCCCTTTGGTCCTCATGATGCACCCCCGCACGAAGATGACATAAGGATGGTTATAGAAGGCTTTTCGATTGAGACATTTGACGCCATAGACAATGATAGAATAGTATTGCAAGAGAAAAGAATAGTAGTTTGTAGATCCGTTTGGGACCAAGATGGAAAGATTTGTAATGAATTTATCGTGTGGGGAGATAGTGGATGCAAAGAGAGAAGTCCCTCAAAGAGATTTGAACTAAAAACTATACTACGGATACCAGGACGAGTTTATATGAATGCTGTATCTGCTAATGGGGACAAAGTATATGCTGTATTGGATTTGGATGAGGATGAGAATGTGTATGGACTCCAAACTGGTCATGACAGACGTGTCTATCAGTTCTCTCTTTCACGCCCAAATGTTAATGATGAACAGTATTATGTCCAGCCGGAGTTTTACTTTTCGGTGTCAGCGGATGAAGCGACCGCAATCCATCCTATCGGTCTTAATCATGTGCTTGTTGGTACGGATGTTGGTACTATTGAGTTATGGGATTGTAGTAACAAATCTGCCCCAAAGCAGATTAAGATATTGGAAGCATTCTATACCAATGTTGTCATGGATGATGATGTAAATCCGAATAAGATTATATCGCTTCTGTCTGTTGGACACGGAAGATCACATAATATGTTCTTTTCATCTCAAAGGAAAGGTCCCAAGGGAGTCATTACATTATGGCAAGCTCCATATCTAAGCGGGGTTCTTGAAGAAGCAGAGTTTCGAATGATGGTCAGGATTAAGTATGAGGGCTATATTAACTTTGCATGTAACGGTCACTCCCTCATGGTACTCGCCCATGATAAGTTTGGTAGTCTCTATCTTGATGTGTATCATCTTCCTGGTTCAAGATATGTATTAAACGACTTTGATTATGTTAGCTTACCAAAGGGAGTTGAGTTTGATGCAACAAGTATATACAATAGGGACCCTAGCGATTTCTATACACTCCCTGACAGTGGAGCCACACAACACCTTAAGTTTGGTAATCGAATCAACATTCGGCATAGAGCTGACATTGATGAGTATGGAATGCTTAAGCACTTTGCAGTTGATATGAACGATCGATTCATAATAATAGAAGCTCATGATGGAATAGTTGGTAGCAATGGTGAAAGCAAGTCGGATGGTCCCGGCTTGATTGTTATTGATTTGGATGAGCATGCTGATTGAGATATAGGCAGTATAAATGATAAAGTCTCTGTGTTTTTGGTTTTTATATATTATACATGTGCTTATATTGAACTGATCCTCTTCCCTCATAACTAGCCTTTCCCTCCTCATAAGTTATCCTGATACCGACTATCCCTATCATATGAATCTCGGCTGTAATAAGAATCGTTATATTGTGATCCTCTTGACCTACCACTAGCCGACCTACTCTGTCTTGAAGAGGACCGTGGTGAATCATCATAGTAGGAGTCATTCTTTGGCGGCAGATCCTCATCTTCATAATAATCATCTTGCTGGTAATCATCTCTGCCTCGATCATCATATCCGTCATCATCTCCTCTTGAGTAGTAACTATCGTTGTATCCTCTTTCTCCTCCTCTGTCTTGGGAATAATAACTATCTTGTGCTCTACTGTCTCGTGAATAGTAACTATCTCCGTGTCTGGCACTACCATTCTCATAATCAATAACAGAATAGGCACTGTCAATTCCCCGACGACTGTCGCCCATCTCTTCATCGTCCCTTCTTCTTGAACTATAATCACTTCCACCGCCACCATATGGATTACCTAATCCATCCTCTTCCCACTGTTGCATCTTATCTCGTTCTCTTCGCTCACGATCCTTCCTCTTTCGTTCTTTGACACGTTGTTGTTCATAATACTCCTCACGTTGTTCTGGCGTAAAGGCACTCCAATCCATACCGTCTGGTTCAGTATCAACATACTCATCATACTTTGGTTCTTGATGCTTTGATCTGCTACTACTACGGCTACTACTTCCTCTGCTGCCTCGACTTTTACTACTTCTACTTCTTCCACCACTCTTCTCTTCTCTGCCTTGGTATTGCTGATCAGTATCATGTAACATCATACTATTCTCACCAAACTCCTTCGGACTACCACCGTCACCCATTCCCATATCATCGAATATCTCTTCCTTACGACGTCCACTAACACCACGTGACTTTACCTTACGTTCCTTTCGTCGTGCCTCGTACATTTCTTTCGTCCATTCTTCACCCTTGCCAGGCTCGGTTAGTTTCTTCTTCTTCTTCTTCCCTTTCTTCTTCTTCTTACCACCTTTATTACCTCCTCCTCGCTGATCCTCTTCCTCAACACGATGTAATTTACTCTGTATATTCTTAAACAATGGTATAGGCGTCGGTCCAAAGGTATACAAAATAAAACAAAATGAGTAAACCAATGTAGCTTGGATACTTCTATATCCACCATCACCAATATTGCATTCAATAATATCCTTGTTATTACAGAATAATTCAGAGTTGAAAATTAGGAATGTAATCCCTTGACATATTACTGCACCTAGTAACAGAATGCACGGTATGCATTTACCACCCCACTTTGCTCGATTGCAACATTCAAGGAAGATTAGTAGGATGACTAATGCAGCGCAACTTGGTGCGACATATCCACCAACCTTGGCACTTTTCTCCATTCCATTGTAATTATCAATAATGAAGGAGTTATGATCTATACAGCTACCATCAATGGCTTCATATGATAGCAGTCCTACGCCATGTGTTGATTCGTCTGGTGATGACACTGCTGATATAAATCTGTAACAACATTATTATTATTGTTGTTATTATTGTTGTTGTTGGGGGAAGGTGGATGAGAGAGTTGATATGGAGTTAGTATATAATTGCAATACTGATCATAAGCATTACCAACAGATATTAAATTGAACGACTCTAGGGTCACTTCTTTGCTTAGACATCTCATTGCAAAATTATTTTGTGCACATCATATGCACACTTCTCACATTTATCAACTTACAGACAGCTTGACATGACTATTATACTAAGAGCTATACCATAGGCAAGGAGTACTAATAGAATTGCTCTACATATTAGAGCACATATTGTTTGTGGTTCCATTATTTATATTGTAATGTATCTCAATGTTGTATGATGTATTGAGATGAGCATAAGATTGCTCAATTTTTTGTTTTGTTGTAATAACACTTCAAAGTGAAATAAGACGAGCCGCCGTTCTTCTATTTGTATCAACTAATAACAACAACTAAATATGGATATATATTAGTAGCAATCACTGCATATGCCTGTAGTAATACCGTCACCTCGAACTTTGTCAAAACACTGCGGCTGCGCCCACACAGACCAGCCCGTGATATTTTTGTGACCATTCATGAGAGTTTTGTGATCGATCACGTCGGTATCCTATCCTTTTATGAGAGTTTAATTAATGAACATATTATGGCGCCGTCCATCTCATATACTAATAGTGCAGTCAGTATATTAGTTTTTTAACGCTCTATCGATTAGTAGTGGTTTCAGGGCGATAGACATCATACTTTAATCAAATTTCTATACCAAAGTTAGTACACCAATAAAAATACATTAATACTCTATCAATACTATTGTCTATATTAGACTTTAGTGGTGAGCTCGTAAGTAAATTGTTAGCGGTGTTAGTATACTGTACTCTTCATATACAACAGCGGATTTATCATCATCAAAAAAACTGTATAAAAGTGTGTATTACTTTTTTGGGTATCGATATCGGCAATAATCATTCAACATAAACAAAACAAACAAAATTTACTGCAATGGAGACGTTGATACCGTAGTTGCATTAGCCTCGTTCTTGTCACCACATGATATGTTAAGTTTGGCATTATCATGTAAAAGATTTGGTAATAAGCATGGTGCGGATACGAAACGATCGGCGGCGAGGGAAGAGAGAATAGGAGAAGTTAGACAAAGAACAGAAGCAATATCATTAATGGAAGTTGCAGCACATGCGGTATTACTTGTCAAGTGGACAGATGAGGAAAAGAATGCAATGCCAAGATGCGGGGATGAGTCATGGATTGGTTTATACCAAGAGTTTTTATCAGTATTCCGCTTACCATTGCAATTTGATACGTTGGTTGGACATAGCATTTATTATCTTGATAGTAATGACAGGGCTGGGATTAACTATGTTGAGGATATAGACAAAACAAAAGTGCTCTCAAATTCTCAAGGGGGGCGTTATTGTGGTGTTGCAATTTGCAGCAATATAATGAGAGCTGGAAGGCACATTGTATCGTTTAATTTCGATAATCCAAATTCCGTTGACGGAATTACATTAGGCATAATGAGACCTACAAGAAAAGATATTACAACTTTAACAAACTCCCATCCTGGCAGTTATGACCTCTCCAGATTTTCTCTGAAGGATTATGAGATATTACACGGTAGTGCTAATATCGACTGCTGTTTAATGAACACTTGGTTGGGAAGTAGCTTTATCCGCAAGAGATGGAAAGAATGGAAGGAATCTGAATTGGCGGCCATGGACGAAGAGCAGCGTGAGCAGGCTAAGGCGGAAAATATGAACCACCAATGGAACCTCTCTACGTATACTCTTGAAGAACAGCGTGGGAGTGTAGATTGTTGTTTGTTATCAACATATTGGGGAAAGGGTATAGTCCGCAGAAGATGGAAGAAATGGGCGCCTACAAATACTGAGGATGGGTGGCTCGTTTTCGATTGGGAAGGGCAGGAACCAACTCGAGAGGCCGCCTCTTTCAAAATAGGAATGGTATTGGATCTTGATGAGGGTATATTAGATGTATATAAGAATGGTAGACGTCTTGGAACTATGAAGACTGGATTGGTTGGTGAATACTGTTGGGTAGTAACACTGGCATCATCATTCTCTGATGCACAAGTATCGGTCACGATTGGCAGGTGATAGGAGACAGGTAAATGATTATCCATGTGTTTTAGAGAAGTAGAATAGTTACGGGCCCTGTTGGATGCAGCAGACATAACACAGTATAGAACACCTTCCTACTTTCTTCGGCTGTTACGATGCCTTCTCTCCTCTTTTATAGTCTGAAAAGTACTCACGCTACTCTACTAATACTAATATGACAATGCGTTCTTTACACTAATATATACTTTATTTGTTTAATTGATATAGTGTAGATATCTACACTTGATATATAAATATAAGTTCACAAACTTCCTCACTGATCAACGATTAGTAGAACACACGGCACATTGCAAATGTCTTCCATTAGCATTGGCAAATCCACAATTACGGCATTGCCACGGTCCCATATCAATATCAGAAAGCACTGGTTCTTCAGGTTTCAATACCCTCTTCTTTGCTACTAATTGATTCCCAACCACTTGTGATGATAAGTCTCGAATAGAGCTCTCCAATGCCGCTTGGATTGGATCTCCCAAGTCATCCCAACTAACCTCCGAACTCCCTCCTCCAGACCCTCGATAATATGGATCATAGGCTCCTCGATGATAATGGGGATTGTATGAATGCCTACGAGGATCATGGTAGTGGGAACGATAACCACCACCTCCTCCGTAACTGGAGTACATACTACTACTCGTCACACTTCCAGCATCGCTCAATTGATAACTATGTCGTTGTCGTTGACGATGATCCCTATACCCCGAGGCGTATTGATCCACATATATTTCAGAAACAACTGAGTTATCTCCACGACCATCATATCCTCTGCCTCGATCGTAATGGTCATCATACCTTCTTCTTCTATCATCATCATATCTTCGTCTAGAAGAGGAGCCTCTGTTATAGTCGTCATATCCATCCCTTCTTCTGCTATATTCATCCCATTGTCTAGAACTGATAGACCCACCGCCACTATTCCGATGTGAACCACGACGATGGTTGTTCTGTTGAGAACTGTTACTACTACTTCGATTACTTCGATACGATCCATAGCTGTCATGGTGATGCGGACTTGGACGAGATGATTGTTCTTGCTGAGGAGGAGAATGAGATGTGGCAAATTGCCGCCGTCTATCATAGTGCTCATCAATGGAGTCACCAAGGAACGCTCTTTGATTACCACGACTGTCAAATCCATCACTAGTAGCCATCAAACTCCTACTTGATTCAACAACGGAGGCATTCATAACCTCTGCACTGGCAGGTTCACAAGTATCAACATCAATAGGTCCCTTTTTCTTAGACTTACCGGTCATATCGAGGAAACTTAAACCAAACTTCTTCACTCGGCTGCCACTGGATTTCAATAGACGATTACTCTTCCGCCGCGATACAACTCGGGTCTGACTCTGATCCACAGCAATACCATCCTCATCACACTTCTCTTCTTCAGCATACCCAGTATCGTTCACCACTGGTACTGCTTCGGGAAGAGATTGAGCAATAGCATCAGCCATGAGAGCCTCCTCCTTGGCATCTCTATCTGCCGCCGAGGTGGCATGATCATCCTGACCTGGATAATATGCCGAAGCAATCAGATAGTTATCAGACTTTGAGAAGGACTCTTGAGTACTACTAGCCTTGCCCTTGCGGTCTTGAGTAACATCCGATGATGCCCTTGCCATTCTAGCATTCCTATGGTTTTGTTCATTACGCTCGGATATTGACAGGCGTCGCCCTCCTCGTTCTGATGATGACAACCTTTGAGATTGTGCTGATCGATAAGATGGAGTAGTTTCCGGCACACTAAGATCAGAGAATGATACCATATGATCACGAGTGGGGTCTTGGAACAGCTCATCTTCTTCTTCATCATTGTCGTCGTTCGTTGGCTTCGTATCTTCAGTTGTAGAACTCTTGGGCTTGGGACTACTCCCTCTCTTGGCACGTCTCTGTATCTTCTTTGGATTGTATGAATAGCTCGACACAGTACTCTCCTCGGTCAGGGATTCATCCCCTTCACTTGCTAGTTTTCGGGAACTTGATCTCTTTGGCATCCATTTACGACGAAGGGCACCTGGCTTGGCCTCCTTGTCCCTGCCTTCGTCTGCGGAATCTTCTGTCATCTTACGAGAGCTCTGTCTCCGCAGAAGAGAAAATGATACCTTCTTGACAATCTTTGGTTCTTCCTCCTCGACCTTCTGATCATCTTCCTTCTTGTTATCTACTTGATCATTAGCAGCAGCAATTTCAGTATCCATCTTGTCCTCAACAACATCCTCCTCGTCTGTGGGAAGAGTACGCTCCATGAAACGTGTCAATCTAGCCAAGGCCACAGCATCGTCGGTATCTCCTTCGGCCACTGGTGGTGCATCATTGGCAGTAACATGAATGTCCGCAGAAGGACGTCTTGTTGGGGTAAGTTCAATTGGGGATGGAGTTGTAACCAATTTCATGGCTTCTCCCTCGGCGGCAGCCTTCTCCCCAACAAACTTGATTAGAGACGGTGATAGTTGCTTCTCCAAGTCTGCGGCATCTTTATCACTCAACCCAATAGATATGGAGTCCAATGAGTTGTTTCTCTTCTTGTGGCTGCTACCCTTGCTCCTCCTACTGCCCCTACTCCTACTATCTTCGGGGTACTTCTCATTGCTTGATGTGGACCTTGACTCGGGACTGTAACTTCTTCTTCTTGATGATCTCGTACTTCGACTTCTTGATGACGACCTTGAGCTTCTGCTCATAATACTATCAACATCACTACTCATATCAGAAGAACGCATACTTTCGCTGCTGCTACTGAACTTTGAACTGTCACTACTGTGATACGACTCTTCGGACTCACTACTACTGCTACTACTTTCATCAGATTCTGAATGATTGGGATATCTTGAAATGTTAGGTGCGGCATTTGCTTCCATATCAATAGTGTTACGACGTATGAATGTTCTATCTGACTGTCGACTATTCTTTGAAAGACGTGAAAACTGACTCGTTGTACTTGATCTCATTACACTTGATTCCTGACTTGACCTTCGGCTGGGCGTATCGCTTGGTCTACGGCTACCTCGAGTGGCAACTGATAGGCTTGATTTATGTGATTTGTTTGACGCATCACTTGGTCTGCGAGTGAGAGTACTGTGGTTAGGCTTGCGGCTACTACCTCTTGTGTGGCTTGATATATGACTGCGGCTAGACTTGTGTGATTTGTGAGACTTGTGACTCCGACTCGACTTCATACTAACGTCGCTTCTTCTGCGGCTTGATATATGGCTACGACTTGACTTGTATGACTTGTGAGATCTATGACTTCGGCTAGACTTCACACTCACATCGCTTTGCCTACGATTGGGGGCACGGCTTGACTTCTTGTCGGAACTGTCTGACTGACTATCACTATCTGATTTGTCCTCGCCGTCAGAGGAGGAAGATGATTCACTGTCCGAAGACTGTGAACTGTCACTGCTGGCAACGGATGACTTGTCATCAAGACTTGACGCTGATTTGCTACTCGTAGATGATTCATCCATGGAGTCTACACTGTCAACATCAGAAGCATCAGAGTCACTGTCTTCTTCTTCTGGTAGAAGAG
>Ga0214480_100305_pt1 | contig 24755 bp, 16 predicted proteins | sample M1_20Mar14CPVII9_3_FD_165042 | JGI IMG/M metagenome (GOLD analysis project Ga0214480, IMG submission 165042) | Marine eukaryotic communities from Monterey Bay, California, United States - M1_20Mar14CPVII9sort6BwellE17 | ecosystem: Environmental > Aquatic > Marine > Unclassified | place: USA... | reverse complement strand
AGTTTGTATATTATTGTATGAATTGTAGTTGGTATCAATATGTTTGATCTGTAGCTCACTGGCTCATATCTCATCTCTCTATTTGTCAAGCTTCATCTTCGTCGTGTGTACTTCTATTCTCCTTCTCATCTTTGGGCCTAAGATCCTTGCAGTAAGGAGGAAGAAGAAGAATAAAACAGAAACCCCAAACAAACAGTGGGGACTCGCGGCAAACAACAGAGCTGCAAATGGGGAAGAAAACAAAGCCAATAGTCTCGATATAGAAGGGAATTCGGTATCGGATTCATCATCGGGTATAAAGATTATGGGCATAAACAAAAGTACTACTCTAAGAAATGAGAATGAGGTAATGCGGAGGGAAAATGAAGAGTTGAAAAGGTTGTTAGACGAAGCAGGTATTGACTATCAACCCAAGGAGAGAAATGGTGAAGCCTCTCAATAGTGAAGATGTTTCTGGGAACTAAAGTTAATATTCCCCAACTGTTTGGATCATTCTCATTCAGAAAGGAGCATCAGATGTGAAGGTCATTCGTCTTCCTGTCACTGGATGTGTTAGTTGAAGCATATCGGCATGTAAACAAAGCCTATCAGCTCGCTGTCCATAAATATCATCCCCAACAATCGGACAGTCTAATCCTTGAAAATGTGCTGCATGAGTTCGGAGCTGATGCGTGCGCCCCTATGGTGAAAAAGAAGTGGATGAGAAGTACTCTGTGTTATCAAAATAACTGCAGCAAAAACAAGTCAAGCTTACCGTTATTGGATAGAAGTGCACTCTTGTCATATTGTTCTTTACCTCGATGACTTCATAATTGGTGATAGCTTGTTTACCTTTTTCATGAACCATTTGCATTGGTCTGTTGATGTAGTCAGGGAGAAGTGGCAAGTTAATTGTGCCTGTCTTGCCTCTCTGATCAGACAATTCTCCATCAATTAAGGCTTGAGAGATGCACATAATATTACAATTAGCTTGATACATTGTGAGTAGTCAAATGATACTATGATCCAATCACTCACCTACATATCTTTTCTGGATGCTTCGGTCTATAAACTGTGCAGCTAGAGCTCTGTGTGTATCTTTATCTAAGGCAATCAATAATATGCCGGATGTGTCCATGTCTAGTCTGTGAACTAATGGACCTGTAGCATTCGGATACCTCTCTTTCAATAAACTGTGCATCGAATATTCAAGATATTTGCCTGGTTGCGACAGTATACCCTCTGGCTTGTTTACCACTAGGATGTATTCATCTTTGTATAATATCTCCAACTCTACTTCTGACTGAGTATTGATCTGCTGTAATGGATTCTCCTCTACTTCAATACCTTTCAACATATGCTCTAATATTGGTCCGCATTTACCTCGGCAAGCTGGATAGTATAAACCATGTCTTCTAACTTCATTTCTTGGAGAGATACCCCACCAAAACTCTGCCATTGCTTTCGGTTTGTATCCTTTCATAAAGGCATACTGTAACAGCTTCGGAGCTACACAATCGCCAGTACCTAATGGTGGTCGTTGTATTGTCGTATTGGCAAACATGGGTAGTAGTGATTTTGTCTCATTATATATATTAAGAAAGTTGTATTGATTAAATATTGTATCTTGTAATTGATTGTACTTTGTTATGTGTTCATCCTTTAATGATTGTATATGTTGTTCTAATTCTTTGACAGCGTTCTCTGCCACTTGTATCTCATGTTTGATTTGTGTTTTGAGCTTCTTCATTTCACGCTTTTCACGCTGTAATCGTTTATCTAATCGACTATACTTTTCGTTACTAAGTTCATCTCGCATTGCTAGAAGATCTCTTTGTTGCTTTTTAAAAGCAGACCATTTGACACTACGCTGTCTTTCTTGTAATTTAGCTAGATGATCCCTTTGTATTGATAGTTCGGGATTACTCTCCAGTGGATCAATTAATCTGTTCAGCTCTTTCAACTCGTCCTCTTCAGCTTTATAAAAGCCATGTTTATCATATGGATCAAATACCGGAGGACAAAAGTTCACATCTGATGTTTCATCATTTGTCAATGCACCAGAATAAGCCTGAAGATATCCAAGTTGTGGTGTATTGTTATTGTATGTATCATTATACCGAACAACTAATACACCCATCATCTTACCAACTGTATCGGTATTATTTAACATACTTTTACAGTCACAAGATATGTGTAATTGCTCTTTCAATTTCTCAGCTGCATACTTTGCCATTGGATGAGGATCGTAATAATGAGGATAGGCGAATATTGTTGGTATGTCGGTGAAATTGTTTTGATTAGATGGTATTGGTATCAATAATGGATCGTCTACATCTGACGTTGTAGAGGATGTCATCTCTCTACAAGTTGATTGATCTTGTTGTCGTCGGGTGTGCATATGATGTGCACAAGATACCTTGAAAGATAACCTACGAATGATTGGTACAAATGATATGACTCTATCGAATACTAGAAGCATTGCAAATACTACTATCGGTTTCATATTGTATTGATTGTGTCTGGATGTTTAGGAGAGCAATGACAATTGGTATCTTTAGAGAAAAAATAAATAGGCTTCGGCAAAATACAAAGCCAAAATGGTCAAAATACAAAAAATATGGAATACTTTGTATTTTATAAAGGTATCTTTGGGTATAATTGGCAATATATGAGTATATAATCAGTATATATGGGCATATAATTTTGTATTTCTTGCTCTATAGAATGCCCGAAATACAAAAATGTACTTTTGCCGAACCCTAAAATAAATCAATCAAGCAAAATGACATCATTCGTTCCTCTCGAATCTAACATATATTATAGCAATTAATATAATATCAACGATGACACTTCGTATACATCACGGCTATGCAATACTTTTCTCTGTAGCGGCGCTATTAACCGCTGAAAGTAGAGCGTTTGCTGGTAGTACACATTCCAATATTCATAAACCCATCACTGCAACAAATAAAGTCCATCTATCATCATCAAGACATATCAATACTAATACTAAACAAACAATAACTCAGCTTCGAGCAGGAGCATCATCTACATCAAATGCTGCTACAATTCCACCACCACAGCCACCCACTAACGGAGCACTATTCAAATTCTACTTTCCATGTTTGGCATTATGGATTTCTGGCCCTCTCCTCTCGTTGGTAGATACTTCCTTCATTGGTTTGTCAGCCAAGGCAGGTGCAGTTGGCGCTGCAGGGTCAGCTGCACAACTAGCAGCTCTTGGACCAGCAACAACCTTCATTGATGGATCTTTATACCTATTTGCATTCCTAAATGTGGCCACAACAAACTTATATGCATCAGCATTGGCAAGAGGTGATAGTGAGAAGAAGAATAAGTTGGGTAATGATGAATTACCTGGCGAGGGTGTTGTTAGGACTGCTGCTAAAACATCATTATATTCGGGCATTGGATTGATGTTCTTTCTGTTGGCTGTTGCTCGACCATTGATTGCATTGTACATTGGTAAGTGAAGTGTAGAAGTTTAGAAGTTTATTGCACATAATATGATATGACTTGATCGATCTTGTATCTTCTGGTTTGATATTGTGTCCAACTTTCATACTCCATTGTATTCAAAAATGAAAGGTCCTGAGGCAGCTGCATCTCCAGGTCTACTCAACTCGGCACATGAGTATGTACAAATTCGTGCATTATCAATGCCAACATCACTCTTGGGTGGTGTCCTCCAAGCAGCTTTACTTGGTGCTAAAGATTCAGTGACACCATTAGTTGCAATTGCGTACAGTACAGCTGTTAATTTAGTCGGAGATTACTTATTAGTTAGTAGATTTCATATGGGTCTAAAGGGAGCAGCCATTGCAACATTATGTGCTCAATTGGCAGGAACAATCGCCATGATTGGGCCGGCAAGGAAGAAGTTATTATCAAAGGGATCATCATTGGGATTACTACCACGTTGGATTACCAATAGTGCACAAGATGCTATTAATGGAAAGACATTCCTCAAGTTTGCTGCTCCAGTATTAACATTGATACTGGGAAAGATCTCGGCTTTTGGTTTCATGACAAATGCCGCTGCTGGATTGCCAGGTCAACCACAGACATTGGCAGCACATCAGATTGCTCTATCATTATTCTTCTTTGCTTCACCATTCTTGGAGGTTATAAGTCAAACTGCTCAAACATTCTTACCTGCGTATGGAGTACTACCGAAAGAACAACGAGGGAAGAAGGCCGATGTTGAAGAATGGAAGGCAGCATCTAACAAATTAGTACTTCGATTAGAAAAAGTCGGTTTGATGGTGGGTGCCATGATTGCCTCAGTAGTTGGATCAATCATTGCTTTCACACCTGGTATCGTTACCAAAGATTTGGCAGTACAAGCAGCAGCCAAACCTTTGGCCGCTATATTAGCAGCAGGAGCTTTCTTAACCGCTCCAGTGGCAGTATCAGAGGGAACACTAATTGCTCAAAAAGAACTATCATATTTGGCAGGTGTATACTTTGTTAGTACGGCATTATTACCTCCAGTATTGAGAAAGATACGAGCTGGTGGAGGACCAGTCTCTCAAGTTTGGATTTGCTTTGCACTGTTTCAGTTATTCAGGTCAAGTTGCTTTGTGGCTAGATTGTTGATGACAAAGAATAGAACAGAGGCTCAAGAAGAGAGCTAGTTAGATGATAACTAGAAGCTTTAGGGGGCAAGTTACATCACCCCTCTTTAGTCAAGGCCGCTTTTCGATTTTATCTTCGCGATTTGATATCACTGGTGTCGCAGTCACTTGCCAATTATTTCTCAGAAGTGTTTATTTTGATACTAATATGCAATAGCAGCTGTTGTTCGGGGAGTATAGATAACATTCATAAAGTATTAGCTGTGGGGTATACCGCATACCCCAACTTAGCTGACCAACTTAAACTGATTAAAAGATAAAGAATTGCAATAAAAACCTGTATGAAAAATTGCAAAAATTCTCACACCCATCAAACATCACAATATTATATAACCAAACTATGGCATCTACTACCGAACATCCATCGCCTCCCTTATCCTCTTCCTTTCCTCCTCAAACAACAAGTAAGTTCGTTTGTATTTTTGTTGAGCCGCTACTTGCCGCCTACATATAATATTTGTCACATGATATGCACAAAGGCACAAACATCTCATATTATCTTTTTCTAATGACTCAACACAGCAATAATAAATCCATCTGATATCTGTGCAGTATGCGGCTATCCTGGTGCAGACGTACGGATTAAATCATGCCCCAGTGGGAGTGCATATCATGCACGTTGTCTTGATCTCGTATCAATTAAACAAACCAACGCAAAATTGGAAATGGTACCACTTAGCTTTATTGAAATTGATAATGCCCAGCGTATGAGTATGGGACAAACTAAGAAGATATCAGGGGGTAGCAGTATGCTATCAACATCACCAGGAACTAAGCGTATGCATTCTGATATCTTCAACACTTCGTCAACATCATCATCCAAGGGTGAGTCAAAGTTTTACGACTATGCAGAACCCCGCACAGGCAAATGGTCGAATGAGGAGATTGCCTTCCGAGATTCATTAGTACCAAAGTTTGTAGATGGTTCTCTACCATTATCCAATGGATTAAAACTCATTGACTTCTTAAGTGCCATGTTGAAATCCAAACCAAGTCGATTAACAAAGAAGATGAAGCATGCCAAGTTAAGTACACGTCACTTCCATCTTAATACTGGTTGTATTAAAGATATTTCACATGCCAAGGAAATATCAAGATTGGAAGTTGCATTTATCAATTCTATATTCGATCCCACCGAACGGAGTGAAATTCAATTTCATATGCAAAAGGAGTGGCGTGATCACTTAGCTGAACGATTAACATCTATGCGTATACCATTTGATGCCAATGAGTGGTTAAAAAGTGTTGATAAGATGGATACACGTATAACATTGGCTAAATCACGAAATCGTATGGTTAAACGACGGATTATGATGGGGAAGGCAATTGAGAAGGATACAAGTTCTCCAACACCTGGTATTTTTATTGATAATACTTTGGGCAGTGGTGCTCATGAGGATGTTGATTTTGATCTCTTGGCTAGTGCACTGGAAACAAATGATGCCGAGGATGCAGATTTGGGTGATTTAATGCTAGCCATGGTTGGGGACATTCCGACTAGTGTGGATGGAGTTAATAGTGGAGGTAATAATACTGAAGCAGTGCAGCAATCTCTATCCCTCTCTTCCAATGCAGAGAGTACTTCAGCACAAGCCCAACCATTCCGTTCAGCGCTACTTCCCAATTTGGGATCAACAGAAGGGCCCAACTTTCGGTTCGCGGCACCTTTCCTTGCCAAGATTACTGGCTACATTGAGAATAATCGTGTACCATTTGAGCATATAGACATTTGGGTACCAAGTTCAAGCAATGGGTACGCGCTAGACCCCACAGGAAACATCGCTCCGGAACCCCCGGCTTTGGGCAGTGGGAGCGCAATGAATCCAAGTCAAGGTAAAGTGAGACTTTGCTTTGCAGGTAGTGCCAGTGTGGGGGTGCAGATTGTGGATGAAGCCGATCAACAGCACGGAGATGGGACACCTCCACCCTCTCCATTTGATCACAAGATGCATGGCCAGAATCTCAAGGCTGTACCTTTGTCATCGGAAGAGATTTATCATTTATCTCTATTTGGTACCTACTCTGAGAAGTTCTCATTTACTTCTGGTTGTGGTTTACCAGGAAGAGTCTTTGAATCTGCAATTCCTGCTTGGGAGCAGTTCATTTGCAATGCACCATCGCATCTCTTTGAACGACGAGGCGGGGCAATGCAATTCGGTATCAATACAGCCGTTGCTTTACCTATCTGCTCTCCAAACGCTGGAAGGATAGTATTAGTAATGTACTCCAAGCACAATCGCGTCAAGGATGATGATTTGGTACGCCGTATGATACAAGACTTTGAAGCATTTAATCCCTCCCCTCGTTGGAAGCTAATGGTCGACATGCAGCAGCAAGGTAACAAAAATGCTTCCCAGGCTGTCAGTAATCCAGTTCAACAACAAAACCAAGGAAACACTAACCAAGCAGCGGGGAATCTTTCAGCCGCCCTGGGCAGTTTGAGTGAGAAGAGTGTTCAGATCTTTAATCTAATTGCTCTGTGTAAGTGTGTTAATATGATCTTTCCTTGATATTATTTTGCCTAATATAAACTAACATCCCTCACATATTTCTTTTGCAGTGGGTGAGAATATGCCATGTGATGCTTCGGATATCTCATCACCATTGGGTGAACAGATACAAAGCATGATGAGTCTTCGTATGCTTTTACTAAAGAAGAATCGAGACGCCGAAGAGGAAGATCTGATCGATTCTATTCTCATGCTTTTTGACTCATATGTCAAAGCAGGGAGATCGAGGCCCGATATGACGTTAATGTTGGCCAGAGACTTTGGGTTTCATGTGATGCAACATGCGCAAATGCAGCAGCAAACAGCTATGCAAAGACAAGTTTCTATTTCAGCAGGTTTGGATCAGCACCAACCTCAAGAGCCACCGACTCATCTTGATCATATGCACCATGGAGAACAACAAGAACAACTGGTAGACCAATCTGATTCTAGTCGTCCAGCCACAACCACTTTTGTAGGATCAAGCCTCAAATCAGCAAGCTCGTTAACTCTTTTGACACAAGGTTTAGCCATGTCTGAACCTCCAGAGACTTTGCCTTAGTATGGAGGCAGTCCTGGATGTACACACTGTATATAAATTGTATTTATAACAACCAAAAGTGCACTATGTATGCAGAAACAGAGCTTTATCAAGCGCTCAATTTTGTCCAATGTTGTCGATATTGTAGTTATGTACAGACTTTAAGTTTAATTAGTCTTCTTATTATTGTATTTTTACATCTACATATACATGGTCTTCATCCACGAACTTAAGATTAGTGATGGGGCGTTTAAACTGCTCTCAAGGCTGTGGTTGGCTTAAATTTGCCATCGCTAATGTATGTTGGACTTGAAAATGGTAGTCCCTCGCAATCAAGATGGCAAGGTCTGGTCTTGTTCTCCCCGCTGCTAGATAACTCTCATATAGTACCAGCATAGTTTCGACAAGCTCGTTTTCGTCGGGTTGACGATTTGGTTTCAGTAATAGCATTCTTAGTAGGAGCATATTATTCAGCTGCTTACCCAATGATGATGTTTGATCAGTATCGGACGAAGGCATATACTCTTGGAGCAAGTTAACCAAGCTCATAATCTGTTTGTTCTTCTCATCTGAAGCATCCATATTATTGCCTTCGTCAATGTCCAACCCTAATGACGAATCAGGTTGATTCATTGATAGTGCAGACATGCCAGTCAAGCTACTCGAATTTGTCATCTCCTTTGGAGGAGGTTGTTGTGGTGTAGGAGGTTTTGCATCAACTGGGAAAGGAGTTTTTTCACCATCTGCTGCTGAACCATTTGAACATATGTCGACGACCAATTTCCATCGAGGGCTTGGGTTAAATAAACGGACATCCCTTACTATACGATTTACTAGTTCGACATCTTTTTCACGATTGTGTTTGCTGTAAAGTACCAAGACAATCCTACCCACAGTTGGCGAGTCGATTGGTAGTCCTAGTGCGGTCCTGATGCCAAACTGAATCGCACCACCTGTTCGCTCAAACATCTCTGGAGGTGCGTTGGTAAGGTATTGCTCCCATGCCGCAATTCCGCTTTGAAAGACACGCCCTGGTAAGCCACAACCAGAGCTAAAGGAGAATTTCGCAGAGTAATCACCATACAATGAAAAGTTGAATATCTCTTCATCGGAGAGTGGTATAGTTGTCGATTTTCCAGTCTCGATGTTCTCATTGCCCATAGTATTTGTTGATGGTTCTTCAGCAACAACTTGCGTGCCTAATGTGGCACTACCAGCGAAACAGAGCCGTGTGACACCTAGTGTATTCCCAACTACTCCACTCATACCAAACAAAGCTGTATTGCTGCCACTGCCCATTGACCCAACCAATGGTCTGCTAGATTCACTCTCCAACTCTTTTGGTACTGTACTTGGTACCCAGAGGTCTACATGTTCAAAGGGAACACTGTTTCTTTCAATATAGCTTGTAATACCAGCTAGGAACGGTGCCGCATATCTAAAGTTGGGATCACACGACGACCGCAGTGCCTTCTTCCCTCCAGCCAAAACGCCCGTGGAGGGTAGTGTATTATTCCCTTCTCCCGATGGAGCCGGGGCAATCGGCGCCTCATCCAACATGCTCATGAGGAATCGTCCAAAGTCTCCATCCTCGGTTGCATTGGCAGCTGTCGCACCTAAGCTACTCTCGACGCCTGATGAATTATCACCCATGACAGCTCCAGTCTTGTCCATATCTAATAAAAAGTCATGCCCTCCTTTCACATCTTGATTGATAAAAACACCCTCAGTGACATCCTTCACATCCCTCTCCATAGCCAAACCCATTAAACACCTCCTCTTGGCCATACGACTTCTATTCTTTTCAAGTGCCACTCTCCTATCCATAATTTCAACACTATGTAGCCACCTATCGGCACTGAATGATATATGCATATTCGTTAATCGCTCAGCGATGTGATCACGCCACTCCTTCTGCATATGAAATTGTATCTCAGACCGTTCAATCAAGTCCGGCACTGCATTGATAAAGTTATGTTCAAGTGTGCTAAACTCCTTAGCCTTGAGTGTTGGTGTGAGATGACCTTGTTTAATCCGAAAGTACTTGGATGATAACTTGGCATGCTTCATTTTCTTTGTCAATCTTGATTGCTTCGATTTAAGGATACTACTTAGGAAGTCATTAAGCTTGATTCCATTTGATAGAGGGAGTGATCCTTCAACGAATAATGCAATGATGGCATCACGGAATGCCAATTCCTCATTCGTCCAACGGCCAGTTCGGTGTACGGAAGGATCATAACATTGTGATTGTGATATAGGATTGTATTGATTAGTTGCTGTGGGTAAACTAAATTCACGGGAACTCCGTTTCTTTGACATTCCATTTGTAGAATCAGCACTGATGAATGAATGGAGACAAGTGGATGTATGTTAGAATCTGTTGCGAGATTTTCACAATCATATAACGCTGAGATATTCCACAGAACAACAAGTAGTAAAAAAACTTACACTCCCATCATACCAGCATATACACTATCATTATTCGTAGTCTTGACCTTTTGAGCTTTATCCAATTCAACAAAGCTCAATGGTATTATCTCAATACCATTCGTTGGTCCTAAACAGTTTGGGCATGTTGTTATTAGTACACTACTTTCATCTCCTCCTTGTTGCTGCTGCTGTTGCTGTTTGGCAATTGTGCAAATACCAAATAAATCTAAACATCGTGCATGATATGCACATTTACAGGAACCAACAAGGCGTAAATCGGCACCTGGATAGGAACATGATACACAATTAATTATATGTTGATTATTAACAGTTGATGGGTTTGGTTTTTGTATTGCTTGCTGCTGCTGCATTGGTTGCAATGTTGCAGGAGGAGATATACCAACTTGCTGCTGTTGTATTTGATTTAATGTATTATTTGCAATAGTACTACTAACTGACATTAACGTGACTAATGGATCATCTGTTTGCATGTTAGATGCACTTTCTTGTTTGTTGTCCCTGGTTGTTGAATGCACCAGTTACCATAAAAAACTTTATGAGAGTATAAGTATAAGATATGATGTTTTTTTATTTATTGTATTACAATGCTGCAAGTTAGATGAACAATATACGATATCGTCCTAGCCACGCCCTTACTACTTGACCTCTCAACTAATGTACAAACGTATTATGAAGTGGTGAAGTGTGTGGTGACAACTTCTGATCATATATAAGTATGGTAAAATTTCCGGAAGTGGAACTTAATTTTGACTCAAGATAAGAAGTTTCTAGCCGATTGAGAGCAAATGAGATCGAAAGGACAGATCCCAAGATGACGGTGAGATGACGGATGATTGTAATATAAATAGAGATAAATAGTCAGGGTTGAGAGACAAAGTATATACTTAACTAATATTCTTTTATCTAACCTCTAGTTAGAATTAACATACTGTGGATTGCAGAGATGTTATCATCATGCTCATAATACATACCAATAAAAGCTTAACATCTCAAAAACTCTCCTCGCCACTAAGCTGAACTAATGCCCCTGATCGTATGAACGGTTCAACATCTCCCCTTGGTAAATAATGCATACTCCCAACTTCCAATTCAACCGTACCACACATTTCAGTTTCAATCTTCCCAAGTCTAATTAGTTGATGAGTGAAGTATTTGTTGAGTTCATAATATTTGTAGGTTTGTTAAGTAATATATACAAGAAACAAGGTGATTGTTTAGTTGAGTTGCATGGTCGACACATTATAAGTGCACATATATAACATCATAAATCATAGACAAATTTATACAACACACCACACAAACACAAATATATTAAACTACTCTTACCCACTCTGAACAACTCGAACTTGTATAAAATTTTCCTCTGGTGGATTCTGATCAGCATTCCAATCAAATGCAGACATTGGTCCACTCAATGCATATCGTGATGCCAACTTATCATATTCATTAAAGTAATCAATTTCAGCCTCACTTAGTACATTCTTCATATTGGGTGGTAATGTACCGGCAGTTTCCCATCGTAATGTACGTAATTTGTCTATACGGTATGCATGATATGCCAATAGACAACGTTTGTTCCGTCGTATTGATGCATCATGTAATATTAATGATGGACGATTTTCAATGGCTGGTCCACTACTAGATGATGGTGTTTCCTCATTATTACTGGCACGGTTGGTTGCCCGGACTAATGCAGTTAATTCATCAGTATGTGTATTAATCTCTTGTAAGGTGGCACGTACACCATCTTCACTGTAGGATGGTAACCAATCTGATCTTTTAAGATCTTGTAATAGTTCTATTCCACTCTTTCCGTAGTTCATTGTAGTATGTAGTATTAAAGTTGCAATTGTTTGTTAGTAGGTGCACCTTATGATGAGTTTTATGATCGTTTCTAATTTATTGCAAATCGAGTCGCGATGTGTCTTCTCTCAGAAAATGAACTGATGATGATAAAATCTAATCTAAAAAACGCTATCTAATAAACCTACTATTGTTATTCTTTAGCCACAGAAGTCCAATACCTATCATGAGATAAGAGAGTATTTTGTGCTTAAGAAACTTCATTCTAGCTTAAAGAAGTTTTGTTTTCGTTACATTCTCATAAAATTATTATCTCTCATTACTACCATACTTATTGGTGCACCAATATAACGCCATTTAAAGAGATATACAATAGGATGAACGCTTCAATACTTTTCTGCATATTAGCATACTGTTGTTGCAGCAGTGTGGTATCTAGTGAAGAACAGGTATGTACCACTCCCGGAAGTTGTGAAGATATAGATACTATCCTACCACCAGAAAAGTTACCAAATGGTATGCAACAAGCCCTTGATGATGTTGAACGATATGAACTACATGAAATGCATGAAAGTTTAAAAGAAATTGCAGCAGAGATTAATGAAAATGTTGGTATTACTACTGTTATGCAACGTCATGTTGAACGATTATTAATTCAAGATCAATATCCAAATAGTGAAGATGAGACACCACAAGAAGATAAGTATGCAACATTTAGTTCATTGTTAGATATATCAACGGCCTTCTCGGTATCATGGGGTGGTAGTACGGAGTTTGGTGGTAAGGTATCATGGATTGGATCCATGTTCTGGCGTAAAGACATTATTGAAAAAGAAAAAAAGAAAGAGAAATCACAACATGGAATCTGTCGTACTGATTTAACAAATGATTATGATAAAGAGAACAAGAAAAGTTGTATCCATGGTATTACCATTGATAATTATGTAAGTGTTCGTCCAACACCTGATAAGAAACATGAACATATGGAATTAGCAGCCAGTTGGGAAATCTTGGGAGACAAAGGAACATGGCGTACAGGAAAAATAATGGACTTAAAATTTGGTAATCAAAAATTTGATACAATTGTTGCCAATGGTATGATTGCCGGGTCAGATTATGAATTACAGGATATGGATTTATTATTAGAAAAGGCAGTTTCATTACTTAAACCCGGTGGCGTTTTGTTTTTAATTGGTACCGAGCCTAGTAAACGAGTTGAAGGACCAAACAATATTTACAATGAAATTATGGATGTTATCAATTCTGTCAAGAAGTTATGGGGAGAATCACCGATTCATAACATGCCAGCAACGTGGACTATCCGTACTCTTGATCGTCTTGGCGTAAATGTATTCTCTTCAACTCTCTTCCCTGCCAAGGCCGCGTATGAAGACATGGCACAAACCGTCGGAGATGCAATTGAATGGATTGAGGAAGAAGCTGATGACGGCGGAGATGAAATGTGGGCTGGTATCAAGGGTCAGTATATGGAAATGTTGGAAGAATTACTCGAGACAGGCGAGGCCGTTGCGGGACGGGGACCAGTTTATGGCGGTGAAGATCAATACATTATTGCTGCAAAGCTTCCACTAGATGGTGAAAAGAAGGATGATAAATCACTTTTGATTACACCGACTGTTTATGAACCCAAAGCCAAAGCTCAAAAGAAGGCTCAAAGTTAAAGCAGATACTGATGATTCTGTTTATATATGTTTGAGAGTCCAGAGAAGAGCATCCTAAAGTAAGCACTTAATCTTACGCCATTCTCTAATAAGTGGAGCTTGCAGACGCATAAACTACAAGATACAACTAGACTAGTTTACGTACACTAGCCGACAGATTAAAAGGGTCTTGCCATCGGCAAACCTCGCGAGCTTAAACTTGCAGCTGTCACCGACAATGTGTCCCATCTTGGTGTGACTGCTCTTTGTTCAGTTTGAGTGGTGGTGTTCCCATTCTCCATATCATTAAGATTGATATCAGTTTCACTCTCATCCTCTTCATCAACATTGTCACCATTTAGAAATGCCTCGGGTATAAACTCTCGTCTACAACATGGACACAGAGGCTCATCCTTCTTCAACAACCACATTAGTATACAGTCACGATGGAAGACATGACAGCACTCTTTGTCGGAACTCCATGATACATAACATCCCGGTTCATACGAATTTAGACATATGATGCAAGAGTTAGGTACGACACGAGGTGTTGGAGATGCATCGGAACAAGGTATACACAGTGCGCTATATTTGTTGTTTTCATCATCACTGTCAACATATGGATCATCTACTTGATATAAAGATGAAAGTATTGGTGGAGGATCTTGTGGTGGTGGCAATGTAGTTGTTAAAGCTGTTGTGGTATCCTTGTTATCATCATCATGTGATGGCTTTGATTGTGGCTCGTTTGGTATACTATCGCCATCTTCTTTAACAACTGTCAGTTGTTGAGTATCAGGTGTCAGTTGTCGAGGTGGTTCAGGTTCTGATTGTTCATTTGAATCAGCAAACTCGCTCTTCGTATGGTTTATCGAGTCTTTGCTTTTGGCTTCTACTGGCTTGTCAATATCTTTCTCAGTATCCATGTTTAGTCGTCCCATCTCAATATCTCCATCAACACTATCACTCAATCCATGAGTCAAAGCACCATCCTCCTTTGTAACCAAGTGACATTCTTGTACCTTTAAGCTAGTTTCCTTCAACACTGCAACCATCCTTCTTCCTTTCTCTTTTCTTCTTCTAAGATCTCTCTCCATTATATCCAAAACTCGAATACCGACGCTGCCCATAATATCACCCATGATTCGTCTTCTACTTGCTACCTCTTCACTCTCACCACTTCTTTCTCCACCACCAAATAGAGATTCTAAGTACTCCCAATCTCTATCTCTGTTCTCACCATTCAAGTCTATTAATGTGTTGTCCTCTTCATTCCTCCTACTTTCAATTTCAGCAAGTCTTTCTTGGATATTTGTTAAGTTATCTCGCAAGGCACGTGCACTACGTCTACGACGATAGTAAGCACAAAATGTGGGTAGTAAACAACATATAATTAAGAATGCATACCATCCAACAAAGGCAACAAATTCACGAAAGTCAGTATCATCTCTTGTATAGTCGTTGCCATAAGTACCATACTGTGGATTGTAGTTATCAGGTAATATTGGGTCGTCGTTTGTATTTGTGTAAAATTCATCATCTGCACTCTCTTCTTGAAAATGTGGCCCTGTATGTATTGCTATATTATCTGTGCCAATAGTTGGTGATGGTGGTGGGGATATAGATGGACTATCAGATAAATCTTGATTAATAACGTTGGTAGTATTGAGTATTTCATCTCTATTCGATGCTAATGGGTTATTAAGCTGGTCTGTATCGAATAATGAAGTGTCTGAAGTAGAATCGTTATTATTTGCATTAGTTTTGAGCTCATGGTCTGGATGTAGGTAATCTTGCCAAGAATATTGATTGAGGTCTGGTAATGCGTCATTATTGTTCTTAGTAGAAGTTGTGGTATCGTCATGTTCATGAGGCAAACCTACCATGTGTAGTATTCTATTCTTAATTGATATTGATTTAGTTGATTGCAATTCATTTCTCTCTACCCTCATTAAGGTAATGGGCATATGAATCCTCTTTAAGCTTGAGGGCGTTTGATGCATTGTATAAGAAGCTTGAACGAATTGTATATTACATACAAAACATACTACCAATACCGATATAAATACTGCCATCCTTTTGATACGATAACTCTACCTAAATCTGTACTCAGTACTCAGTGGTCGACGTAGTCTCAAATTATACGAAGATGTCCTATAATATTAACATAACTACGACCCCGTATATAATGCCACCAATATCAATAGATCTATAATATACTTTCCAAGCCATCTTCAGTCTTCATCAATATACAACTCATTGCTTGAGTTGAGAGTTGAGAAGAAGTATGTGCGAGTGAATGTGGCGACATAACGACATCTAATCGAACCAACTCATTCATCATCATCATTAATTTGTCCTATTATTGCTCAGCGTTATCATATCAAGCACGGCTCATATACTACTAACTATAAAGAATAATATACAGAAATCATGACATTAACAGTATGCGTCGGAGCCAGTGGTAGTGGTATGTCTTTTTTCAGAGATTTGTGCATATCTTATGTTTTCTTTTGCAATGCATTTCTGATTTGTTCCTTCTCCATCATTATACTCGTAGGTAAAACCACCTTTCTTAATGATGTGCACAAGAGTCATAAGTGTACATATATTCGACAATATCATAACCTGCGGCCGTACATTGCAGTCAGTGCTATACCAAACTTTGATCCCAGTCAGGTAAGTATTTCATCATTTTGAGCACATCTTGTGAACATCCTCTACAAGTTGAATGATGTATGCGATCTCAGAGCACAAGATGTTGCAATTCTCACGTCGTTGCAAATCTATTCTCACCTAATCTCTCACATATAACAGCTTCCATACTGGGATATCTACATTAAAGAAAAGAAAGATAAGAATATCATTGTTGGAGGTACAATCGCAGGACAGTTCATGGCAGGTCTCTCTGGCGGCCAGCGAAAGTTATTACTCTTTGAATTGATATTCCAACGTACTGCATCACAAGATAATCTATTAATCGTCTTAGATGAGCCGTTTGCCGGCGTCACAGATGACTTTGTACCATTCATCGTCGAACGATTAAATGAAATGAGGAAGAAGCATAACATTCTCTTGGTAACAAATGATCATGTTGATACATTGAAGGCAATGGCTGACAATACAGTAACAGTATCTGCTATCGACCGCAGTAAAGTGCGAATTAACGGGAAGGAAGGTGTTGATCGTGAACTAGCACTAATTGCAATGAGTATTGGTGATGATTACAAACATAGTACAAACAATAGTGATTTGAAATTCTTCTGCTCTGTCGAGTTTAGCAAGCAAGGTGGTATTCTAAATGTGGCAGCGTTTGCAGTATTTGCATTTAGTCTCTTTCTATTGATGTTCTGGGACAGTAAGCCAGGAAGTGAAGCATTAGTGCTGATTGCGGCTGGTATGGTTTCCTTCTTTACAGCCAATCCATACTTCTTGCAGTGAGTAAAACTGTTGTGCATCGATCGTATACTTTTTATGAACACTTATGTTTTGCTTAACATTCTCATGCAACAATTACAGACTAGTTGATTGGCGTGTTTATATGATCGAAGAGGCTGAAGCTTTATTGCACTCAAGTAAAGCAATGAACAAGTATCTCAAGACCACTTTGACGCTCTTCCTTCTATTCGTGATTAGTTGTGTACAGTTTGGATGCATGGACGCTGTCTTGGGCACTCTTACCACATGGGGATTCTTCTTTGGCGTCCTCTTTGATAACTTATCTCTATTGGTATCAATGGTTACACTTGGTTTGTACACAAACTTGCCAGATCAAGCAGTACAGATCTTGGGAGCAATGCCATTCTTGGTGAGTGGAATAAATTTACATGCGTGAGACTGTCTTGTAATTCGATTTGTCATACTCATATCCTCACTCATCTTTCTCTATTCAATAGTTGATGATCTTCTTCAGTACAACATTTTCTCCTGGTGCTGGCGTCCCCGGCGTTAAGGCACTTAGATGTAAGTCCATTGTACCTTTTATATGTTTCTTCCATGTTCATCAATATCTAATATATCTTCCCTTGCTTCTCTCTAGACTTGTTCTCACGCTTCTATCTGTGGTGCATGCTTCCCGATCCAATCGGCAGCCAAATGGAGGGATGCCCTGAGTCCAACACAGTATTGTATCTGATCTTGACATCACTATTAGTACCGTTCCTCTTTGTGGTGTACAAATTAGCGGCCGTTTGCTACAAGAAGGGGCACAAGACAAAGCAGGAGACAGCACGTAGAGAAAGTATGACCTCGATGGCATTCGCCGAACTACAGCTCGAGCTCTTCGGAGAGAAAGCTTTGAAGAACCTGAAGCACATTGGGAGCTCCCATGACTTGCAGAAGCTCGCATCCTTGCGTAGTTTCGATTCGACGAGTAAGATCAGTATAAGTAAGGTCGATATAAGCGGTGATAGTACGTCGGAAGATGGTAGTAAGGATCAATTTGACGACTTCATGTCTTTTCTAAATGATTCAAAAGTATAAACTGTGGAAAGGGAGCGTCGCATTAGAGATATTCAGACTTGTTAATCAAACTATTTGTAGAGTGTAGAAGATTAATAAGGGATATAATTAGCGTTTAATAATAAAATTATAGGATGATATAACCTCCGGTATATGTACAAAACAGAGGATTATATCTAACACTGCACTGGAGTGTGCAGTCAAAATTGGGTGCTTTTTATATATACATAAACACCAGCCAGGACTCTTCTCAAGGGATATAAACAAACAAAATTCTTGGAAGAAGATGTCCTGACTAAAAAAATGTGAATGTCCAATACACATCTTAATTCGATGTAGACGACCTTGGACTACCAAGACCACCGGTCATATTCTGCCTGTAAATATCAGACATTGAATGGCTTCTTGGGTGAAAATTCATATTAGGAGCTCCCATAGCTGCTCCCATTGTCATAAATTGATGGGGAGCAAGTTGGGGATAACTCATCGCAGGGTTCATTAATGGCTGCGGAGGAGCCATTTGAGCTGCATTCATACTGTACATGGGAGGAGTTGCCTGGGCGCGAAGTTGGGGAGAAACTACTCCATTGCCTCCTGGAGGGGGACATGCAAATTGAGCAGCAAGGAATTTATTGTGACCGAGATGGAATGTAAAATCCCTGGCGACCATCACGCAAATGTCCACATCCGACCGACCGGCAGAAATGTAAGACTGATAGAGAACCAAGACAGTATCAACCAACTGCTCTTCCTCGGGAGTACGACGGTTACCTCGAAGTAAAATCAGTCGAAGACTCATGATACCCTTAAGTTGCTTACCCAAAGGACTCTCCATATCTTGAGGGATATTGGCGGCCAGAAGGACAATGAGGGACTTGATCTGACGTTCCTTATCAGATTCTTCAGCAGACGTGGCTGCAGAATTTGACAAACCGCTACCAGTACTGGTACCTCTTGCGAGGGGTAATGCCGACAACACTGGACTTGAACGACGGTCAACAAATTCGCCCACAGTTGATGTATTCACCGCACGAGGTGGAGCTTGGAGAGATGACGCCACACCTTTGCCACTGGGAGTATCCATGTCGACGACTAACTTCCAACGAGGCGAAGGACACAAGAGCTTCAAATCACATGCCATTCTCTGAACTAATGCATTATCCTTCTTGCGGTCATACTTGCTATACAGGATAAGTACAACTCGACCAACATTGGGCGAATCAACAGGCATAGCCAAGGCAGTCTTGACGCCAAATTGGCACGCACCACCACTCCTTTCGAATAAGGCCGTTGGAGCTTTGGATACAAATTGCTCCCATGCGGGGTTACCACTCTTGAAGACTCTACCTGGTAACCCGCAACCAGAGCTGAAGCTGAACTTGGAGGAATAGTCACCAAAGAGAGAAAAATTGGTCTTGTCCTCAGACGACATGGGAGAAGATGTTGATTTGGTGGGTGCGGTACTACTGGGAATCTCGATAGAGACACCCGTGGTAACACTACCTCCAAAACATAAACGAAAATTGTCCTTCTCATCCAAACTTGAACCAGACCCATAAGTTGACGAATCCTGACAATAACTGGGAACCCAGACGTCTACATGCTCAAAAGGAACACTATTCCTTTCAATATATGAGGCAATTCCAGCAAGGAAGGGTGCAGCAGTCTTGAAGTTTGGATCATTACAAGAATGGTTCTGATCACCCTTGGCACTCTGGACAGAATTACAACGGGGACGGGGAAGGGGCCGAGAGGAGTTACTGACACTCTTCTCAACGGCCAATTCGAACTCTTCCTTTCCATCATTCTTTGCATTAACAAACACGCCCTTCTCGAGCCTGGCCTCACCCTCTCCAACATCCTTTTCCATAGCCTTACCCATCATAAATCGACGCTTGGCAAGACGATGACGCTCCGTCTCAAAGGCAAGACGACGTTCCATATCATCAACGCTCTCAATAAATTCTTCACCATCAAATACAATATTAAGGGAATGGCATCGATTGGCAAAGTGCTCACGCCACTCACGTCTCATATGGAATGACACTTCCGAACGTTCGACGAGATCGGGGATTGAATTAATAAAATCCTTCTCAAGACGAGATAAATTCTTGGCCAACTCGGTATTGCTCACGCACCCATCCTTGGTGTAGAAGAACTTGGTACTTAATTTGGCATTCTTCATCTTTTTGGCAAGTCTTGATTGCTTGGATTTTAACATGACGGGTAAAAAGTCATTAAGTTTTAATCCATTGGACAGAGGAAGATTCCCCTGCAAGAAGAATTGGATTAAAGTATCACGAAACAAAATTTCTTCTTGAGACCATCGGCTGTTGTTTATTTGAGTAGTATAGGAAATGGGTGGGGTTAGAGTGAATTATAAAAGGTATATTTAATACCACCCCCATTATTAAAAATGGGGATAATAAACATGAATAAAGTACTCACCCTGTTCGGGGATTAGCAGGATCATAACACTGCACAGTCCTACGTGGCTGAGCACCAGCATGCGACGGAATCGACGTGGGTATAACACCCAACAAATCACTATGTGGCCGTTTGGCACCGGCACTAAACGCCGCCTTGGTAACTTGCTGCACTCTATCCATTTCAATAAAACTTAATGGAATAATTTCCAACCCCATAGCGGGAGAGTGACAGCATGGACATTTATTCACAAAATTGTTACCACCCTCATCGCTAATGGAGAACATATTACCACTTGATGTAGTGGGAGTTACGGGTTGACAAACTAGGGGATTTAAGTCCAAACACCGTGCGTGGAAGGCACACCCACCCTTACCACCCCCACTACCCATGGACGTACAACGGACACGTACATCGGCACCGGGATAATTACACTTGAGGCAAATTACATCATCTTCACAGACGGGTAATTCATTCGATGATGTCTTGGGGATTGTATTATTCATAGTAAGTAGATTCGAATTAGAAATAATACTTGAAAGTGCCGCCCCATTATAATCAAAAATTGGGGAGGTGGTATTAGCCGAACCACTGTTAGAACGCTGTTTCTTTGTTACTTGTTGGGAAAATTGTAACAAGGAATTATTAGCGCCACCCTTAAGTGGTACGGCTGTAGTTGATGGTTGAGGCACATTAATTGTCTTGGGGACTGTTGTGGATGCGTCACTCCCATCAGTGGATGAGGCACAATCGGTGACATTCCCGGGGTATTTAATACCCATAACCTCTTCCGCGGGCGGTGGTGGCGGCGGAGGTGAGGAGGATAGGGATTGCATAAGTTCACCCGTATGATGTGACACATTAAGTTGTGCGTCGTCATCTTGACCTTGAGTAGTAGCCGCCGACGCAGTAACACCCGCCACCGCGGATGAGGCAGCCACGGCCTCCTCCAACATTTCTTGATTTAATATCTCTTGTGTAAATAATTCAGAACACAATTTCTCCATATCTAAATGTTCCATAGCCTTTGCTGCAATGGCATTGAATGAAAAATCAGATTTATGTGATGCTGTGCTATGTACAGATGCTGCATCATTATCATCGTTGTTAGAATTGGTATCACCGTTATTTGTTATGGAACGGTGATACTGTTTATTATCAAAATTGGTTGAAACGTCTATATCAATACCACCATCAGATTGTTGCTGATTGTTATCTTCTACGACCTGCTTTTGAAAATTGGCAGTAGAAGACAACTTGATGGCATTTGTTGTGGATGACGTTCTAGATGATGTGGAAAATTGTGCAGCAGTGGAGAGCATGGTGTATCAAAATTGTTGGAGGAGTGTATGGGTGTATTTATTATCATAGGGTTTATTGTCCAAGAGGACGAGTGAGTAGGGCAATTCAGATGTGAATTTTCTTCCTATGAGAACATACGTGGATGAGAAAAGAAATAATGTCTCCTCAAACTTCAATGTCTAAGAAAAACTTCAATTTGTTCTATCGCCATTTAATCACCTAACCCTCTCCTAACCCTTGAAGAAGTAGTCAAGCAAAACCACCAGTTTATCTAATCAACAACATACGGTCGGCGGTGGTAGAGAGGAGTGAAAGCAAATAATCGAGCTAATCCATTGAACAATGCCCAAATCAAAGCGTGCTCAAAGAGGTAAGTTTTTTTAATCGCACATCTTATGATTTGATGTACATGATAGATATGTTATATTCCCCGACGATGACAGGTAGAGCAAGTTGATATACAGAGAGTAATAGAATCATCTCAACCTATGACGATTTGATTTGATCCTTTTGGGATATTTTCATGCTGCTCCGTCTCGTCATTTACTCACCCTAAGCTTATATTTTCATATGTACACAAATCATACAAATAAATACATACATGCAACAACCACACTATACTACACTACCAAACAAACAAATCCAAATAAAGTGGCACTCACAAAAACTGCAAAGAAGACAAGAGAACATAAAACAAATTATGTAGACTTAGTTCGAACTGCAATTGATACCAATAATCGTGTATATCTCTTTTCATATGAAAATATGAGATCTAATCATTTCAAGGATGTACGATTACACTTTCGTGGTGGTTCTGGTGGAAATGATGATGCAATGAATGATGAAAACAACTCAACTTCAGAGGGACGATTATTCTTGGGTAAAAACAAGTTATTGCAAATAGCACTAGGGCGGACTCCCGAGGATGAATATTCTGATAATTTACACCGTTTATCAAAGATATTAACAGGATCCGTGGGTATATTATGTACTAATCAAAATGCATCAGATGTCGAAGAATACTTTGCAAAGTTGGCAGTGGAAGATTATGCACGTGCCGGAGCTATATCACCAAAGTCAATCATGTTAACAAAGGAACAAATTGAAACACATCCTGTTAGTATGGTTGAACAGTTTCGTAAGTTGGGATTGCCTGTGGAAGTTAATAATGGTAGAGTTGCATTCATTGGTGGTCGGACTGAATATGAGGTCTGTAAGAAGGATGAAGAATTGAGTGTTGAACAATGTAAGATATTAGTACATATGGGGATGAAAATGGCTGTTTTTACGATTGATTTGGTCTGTCGATGGGAGAAGGAGGATGGATCTGTTGAGGACTTCTAAATGAAGAAGAGACAGTGATGAACATGTTGAGATAAAGAGACTCGAGAACAACTTGTGTATCAAACATGCTTTACTAGGATAGATTAAGTAAGAGAATAAAAGTATGTGTAAAGATACAAGATTTGTGATATGAATGGTATAGTTGGCCATCTTATCGGCTTAATAAAGACAGCCGTCATCTCGGCCGTCATCTCAACGAACCATATAATTATAATATAGTCAGCTGTCATCTCAGCCGTCATCTTCAACAGCCATATTCGATATTGGATTATTCATTTTTATACCCTATTTTGGAGCAGGAGTTGGAATATAGAATGATATATTTGGCCATCTAATCAGCTCAATAGAGACAGCCGTCATCTCAGCCGTCATCAAAACCAACCATATAATCATATTATAGTCAGCCGTCATCTCAACGTCATCTTATAAAAGCCATATTGTATGTTGGACTTTCAATTAGCACCAACACTGAATTTTGAGCGGTATCTTCCCCTTCATTCATCCCTCCGACACTCGTCATTTTTTTATTTGTAGTGAAAGGAAGAAGGAAGAAGTAGGCGGCAAGTAGGTGGCAAATAGGACAATGTTTCGTAATATAATGCTTATCGTTGGTACAGTGGTTTCTAGGCGCAGTGCTGTGTGCGCATTTTCTTATTATAGTAGAAGTTCATCAAGAAGATATTCCGCTGGTATCTCATCTTTATCATCATCATCTACCAAAGAAATAGTATCAAGTGAAACAACAATTGGAAAACTTTCAGCATCCACCAACGAGATATGTGAGACTACAATTACTGATGAAGGGAAAGCAGAGGTACTATGCACAGTATCGAATGAGGATGATCGTTCGTCTCTGTGGAGTGATGTAGCAATTAATGCGGCTAAGCAATTCACTATATCGCAAAGACAAAAGTTGAAGGATATGGGGGCATTAGATATTAAACGTCCCATTCAGATTATTGGCACACCCGTCACTGATAATTGTGGATTGGGGGATTGTGTTATTGACTATGATGATATTGATTCAGAAACCACCACCACATCAAATACAAAGATTATACACTTTCAAAGACACGGACAAGGATATCACAACTTAATCTGTGATATGTGGAGAGAACTAGAGAGACCAATTGATTTTGATTCTCCAGATCCAAACTTAAATCCAGTTGTTAGGCCCGAGTTCTTAGATCCGCCATTGACCAATCTTGGAGAGAAACAATGTAGAAGTCAAAGAGAACTTTGTGCAACTCTGGAGCCAGAGTTAATGATTGTTAGCCCTATGTTGCGATGTATACAAACTGCAAAGCTTAGCTTTAGAGATCATGTATCAACTGTCCCTTGGGTATCATCCGAAGGGTGTCGGGAAGAATTGGGATTACTAGTTGGTAATAAAAGACGACCAATCAATGAAATAAAAGAGGATTTTCCAGAGATTGACTTCTCTCCTATAAAACATAACGAAGATGTATTGTGGGATGAATACGGGGAGCGTAGAGAAACGTTATTGGAGAAGTCAGATCGTATCTATGACTTCCTTACTACTTTCGTTCGAGACCGACCAGAGAAAGAGATTGGAATAGTATGTCATTCAGCGTATCTCTTCACTTTAATGAATGAAGGGGAAGATACCGCT
>Ga0214480_100304_pt1 | contig 24759 bp, 23 predicted proteins | sample M1_20Mar14CPVII9_3_FD_165042 | JGI IMG/M metagenome (GOLD analysis project Ga0214480, IMG submission 165042) | Marine eukaryotic communities from Monterey Bay, California, United States - M1_20Mar14CPVII9sort6BwellE17 | ecosystem: Environmental > Aquatic > Marine > Unclassified | place: USA... | reverse complement strand
GAAGAAGTAAGATCAACAATACCATCTGCACAGCAGCTAGAGACCACCTCCAAGACAACAGCAACACAAACGACGTCGTTGCCTGAGCCTATTCAAGAAGAGCAAGACGAGGACGAAGATGATGGTAGTAATGAAAAAGATGATGGTATCAAAGATGAACAAGATGAAGACGATAAAGTAGATAAAAGGAAGGAGGAAATTAATGGTCCGTCACCTGATGATGACGGCAATGTAGGCCTTCAAATTGGAGGTGATGTTGCGTCTAGTTTAGGAGCACTTCATATAAAGCCAGCACCAACTCCGCCGACTGGAACTTACACCTCGTCACACGCAAAATCACTGCAAATGTATTCTGAAATGAGATCACTTGCTGCCAATTTGAGCTCGTCCTCTCGTATTGCAAGCATTGCCGGTGGTGGCGGTGATGGGAGCAGTGGTAAAGCGGCAGCTAATACACTCCTTGAACAAGAGGGTTCTATAAAATCAGTTCGGTCACGAATTGACAAGAGTATAAGACAGAGGGAGCTTCTTAGTATAGTTGATGGTGAAGCCACAGTGGTAAATGAAGAAGCATTGAATGAAAGAGCATTGAAAGTTATCAAACGTGTCCAAGACAAGTTATCAGGTACAGACTTCCACTCACCAAATGAGGAGGCCGGAGAAGCTCTAGATGTACAAGAACAAGTGCAACGTTTAATTGTACAGGCCACAAGCAGTGAGAATCTATCACAGCTCTTCATTGGGTGGTGCTCTTTCTGGTAGATGCATCTCGAATATGCAGGCTTGTGTACTAATAAAAAACACATCTTAAGTGTAAATACTATGTAATCTAAGCAAATTGTAAACTATATCAGTCTTACTTGAATATACATAGCTTTAACATTAACACCAATAACATCTATTTCTATTATTTACATCACATACACTAAACCACCACATAATCTGATTCAAGCCAGTCCGACCAGCTTCAAATCAGCAGCACAGCCAATCATTTCGCCCACGGTTACAACCATTTGTTCAGCAAACTCTTCCTTCAGTGACATCAAGAAGTACATCTTACATTTCTTGAGAAACTTGTGCTTTGCCCTTTGCTTCAAGTCGGGACAATCTTCTAGAGATCTTTCAACTTCAACCAAGAAGGAATCCTTGATCACAAAGGCAACGGAACTGTCGTCTATGCCAACCCTCTCCTCATTACAGAATAGCCATGCAATTGCACAAACGACACTGCCCAAGTTGTCAAGACACTCCCTAGCTTCTAAGCAACAACTTTCATCACTTGTACTCTTGGTAGTAGATAGTTCAATACCACCAGAGTCCATTACCCATCTTGAATGCCTCACGAGACATTTCGTCATGTGTTGAACCGCCAATTTCAGTGCACCTCGGACACCATATGATTTCACCAGTCGAACAGTTGGCATTGTGGTTGTATCAAGGGCGGTAGAAGTTGTGGTGGAGTATAGATCATGCCCCTGAAGCTCTGTAAGTAGCATCATCGACAGCAATTTAGATCCACGAGCTGCCAGATGAAGTCCTTGAGCAAGCCTCCTACCAAAGATCATATTTTCAGTCTGCTTAATCGGCTGTTCCAATAAAACTTCTATATCGTCCCACGATGATGGTCCAAACAATACACCTGTATCTCTTCTAACCAGCCGTCTTGATGCCCATAAAAGTCCATAGACATATTGAGCTGCCAACTCAGTTCTATAAGGGTCTTTGAAGTGAATGCTGGAGCCTTCTGCCTTAGGACCGTACTTCATTAAATCCATCAGCTTATTAACCATTGATAAGGGAGGCACAGAGTCATGAGCACAAAGCATATCACGAAGAAAGTTTGAGCCCGTTTGGGCCTCGGCTGAGTTGAGAGCACACCATAACATATTGGGTAGACCAGGAGGAAAATCCTTGGCTTCTTTTCTATTCTCAAGAACTGATGGATCAATAGCAGGTCCACCTTCGTCAGGAATACACAACTCAGAAAAGTCTTCATCTAATCCTGTGTTGTCAATGGCATCAAAGACAATATCATCCTCGGCAGGTTCAGACTTGACTGATGTCATCGAGTTCATTGAGTTGGATCTTGATCTTGATGGTCTTGTTCTACTTTGTGTTTCAGTACCCGGCTCAGTCTTGACTACCGGTAATGGTCGCCCATACTCATCAATATTCTTCTTCTGTTCTTTTCTCTGTCGTCTCTGTCGAATAGTATCAGCCATACTAGCCGATGTTGATACAGGCCAAATGTGTTGTCTATTCAATGGTAAGTCCTTGCGAAGATTGGCAAGGACTGCTCCAGCCGTCTCCTCATAATTAGCAGGCTCACTCGATCCATCCTCAAAAGTGACTTTGTAGTTGTTGCTAATTGATTCCTTTGAAACTATCCCGATCCGACTAAGATCATTTGATATCATGGCTGATTTACCAACTAGCCAGTCTTCGTTTGTCGAGTCACAACGAGTAATGAGCCGAACCTTCTTTTGCTTTGTTGGGATGTTGGACTCATACTAAGAAAGAGGGCATCAACAATATGAGATACAAGACACTTTAAGCAATATCAACAAACAGCATTCACACAACAACACTTACATCTCCGTCATAATATAAGATATCGCAAGTATTCCCATCTTCACTGATACTGGCTACTCGACCGCGAAACCAACGATTTTTAGACCCTCCATCCTGAAAGAAACCATCCACGAGATCACCAACGATAAACATTTCAGGGAAGAACTCGACCGAATCTTTAGCAGACGACAACTTTTCAATGTCCTCACCGGGATATTCGTATGTGTCAGATGAACCATCTTCAAAATTAACAACAACATTGCATTTGGATGTGCTGTCCGGTATCGATTGAACCTTTTTCACTGTCCCAAAGTACCATTCTCTTGTAGAATCTCCAAACATATCCTTATCTACTACAAAGAATACCTTGACATTATCTCCTTTTTGGAGATTGGCCTCATCTGTTTTAACTTCAAAGCGTTGAGAATCATCAAGATCCATTGTAACATCCATAGACTCATCAGTCTTTGTGTCTTGAGTACCAGACTTTTGTGCAGCCTTCTTCTTCTCTGTTGGCTTGTTCAACACTTCAACCTCCATAATATCATTATCATCAACCTCCATTGTTTTATCAGTCTCTGCACTTCTTTCCTTCTTCTTGTCACCACTCGTCTTGTCCCCATCCACCTTTTTCGATGCCATCTTCTTTTCCTTGGGTGTAAAGTCCAACAGACGAGCTGCATCCGCTTCTTTACCCTCGACTTTATTATTACCAGTAGGATACGTTAACCCAACAACACAAAATGCAATTCTTTCATTGCTAATAAATTCAATAGCATCCCCAATACGTAATGTGCTTTGTTTTTCTGCTGGAAGGTATGCCCCATTACTTCGTTCACCACGTCGTGTTTTATATACTTCTACTCCATTACACTTTTCATAAACTTGTATAGTCATGGTTGGTTGTTGATGACGGGTAGTGGAGGAGGCGACTGAAGCAGTGGATGCTTGTGATTGTTGACTTTCTTCTCTGACAGGTGAAGCAGCAGCGGCAACTGCTGTTGTTGTGATGGTACTACTATCACCATCAGTCAATCCACGAACTTCTACCACCTTGATATTATTACGACTAATCCCCGGAGCTTTATTGGATATACCCAAATCAACAAAGTTACTCTTTGTTTTGGAACTTGATCTCCCTAATATTGCATTGGGGAATATACGCTTAGCATCAGATATTTCTGGATCATAAGATAAATCTTTATATTTGGCAACTGCAGACGTACAGGCAATTTGATGTGGATTTGGCACACGTACTAATCCCAAGGCATTGGCACGAATGTCTTGACGGGATGGGGATTTCTTTGGTGATTTGACACGAGCCTTCTTCTTCTCTTGACGGTTGGGACTGTTGGCAGTAGCAGCATCCTTTTTGGAAGGGGATAGATATGCCTCAATTGATCCCTTCCTTTGGGTAGGAGACTCTTCCATCTTACTCTTTGCCTTTGGTGCACCATTACTTTTCACGGCTCCACTCTTCACACCTCCTCCGTTATTACTGCTTCCCCTTGAATTCTCAATCCTTTCCAACTCATCCGAAATCTTATTCCCCACAGCCCGTTTACCAGGAGTTGGACCCTGCTGTTTCTTCTTTCCTGCTCCGTTTAATAACAAACCAGGTAATCCCTTCTCTTGTGTAGCCTTTCGAGATGGTTTCCTACCCTTATTCTTATCGGGAGATGCATATTCCGAATGTTCAGTAATGTAACGTTCTTCAACATTCTTTTCTTTCCGTGATTCTAATATGTACTTTACGTCATATTTAGTCTCTTCAGTATCATGAGATACTTTTATAATCTTTGCAACGCCTCCTTGATCATTCCGTCCTGGCCATGTCCGATCTTGTACATTGACTATTTGATCTACCGTAAATTGTGGTGGTTTGGTAGTGGATATTTTGGACTTCTTCTTCTTGTTAGCTGAATCTTTATTTGTGTTGGTAGTAGATGGTTCATCTTCAAATATTGAAATTGGTTCATCAGATGTGTTTGGTTTAGTTGATGCACCGACAACTTGTGTTGTTTTAGACTGAATAGTACTCTTTTGCTGCTGCTGTTTCGTAGAGGGGTGTTGTCTATCCCTCTTTCCTCTCCTCTGTTGCTGCTTTTGTTGTTGATTCTTTTGATGGGTTGTAGTAGTTGCTAATAACTTACCTGCTAATCCGCCTGCCAAATTTGCTAATGATATACCTTTAGGCTTTGACTGCTTTGTACCACCACCTCCAGCCGCTGCTGCAGATGTGGAAGCAGCAGCGGCAGTTGCAGATGCATCTGTAGCAGGTAATTTCACATCCATACTATCAGAGGAACTGTCCTGTGTTAAATCTAACAATGCCGAACGTTGTGATCCTCCACTACTTTTGCTAGCACTTTTTACACTACTACTTGAACTTTTGAGTTGTTTACCATTCTTGGCAGGTGTGGTACTACTACTCATTACAGTAGCAGTGGAAGATGATGGTTCCTTTTTCGTGGTACCATTCTCTTTACCCTGGCCAATTTTACTTGTGGATGTTAATGTAGCTGTGGTGGACCGTCTTTCTTGTTCATCAACTTTTAACCGTTTCGAGGGCGAGGTTACAATTTCAATATCCGATGATGGTGATGATGAAGCAGTCATGGATAAATCTACCACAGCAGCAGAAGCAGCAGAAGTATTATCCGCGGCAGGTCGTTTCTTCTTGGATGTAAAACCAAATGCTGATAGCGCATTTGTAGATGAACCCTTTTTAGGAGTTTTGTTAGATGATTTATTACCACCGCCGCCGCCACCGCCGCCAGCACTACGGCGCTTGGTACTATTTGTAGACGACCCACCACCACCTTTGGCACTTGGTGGAGAGTTTGACATAATTGATAGGGTTGTATAGCGGTACAAATCAAAGACATGCTACCCAGGCACAACAAAGGCAAAATTGACTTGAGTTTGAAAATGGCGTGGTATCCTTTCGCATGGCATTTACTAAATAAGTAGACTTAACACAACCGCGGAATATGCTTTGAGAATAAGGGACATCTATTTGCTGTTGTTTCTGTATATTGACAAGTAGAGTTGGTAGAATTTATTGATTTATAATTTTCAATTGGTAGTGCATGACGATATGTGCAAAATTGCAAAATAGAGCAGAAGTTGAAGGAAGTGAATTGGTATTGCAATTTGATTAAGTATCAGCTTCGTATATTGGTACCAATTACTGCCATTAGATCAGTTTTTAAGCGGCGGAGTACATTTAAAGTTAATCTACACATTAATACACATCACATTAAAAAAAATAGCGATGACATATCAATTTAGTACAACAGCATCACCCTTCAATGATGAGACATACCTTGAAGCATTCGTTGAATCAATATCAACATCATTACCCAATGAGTTAAAACGGAATTTAGATCATTTATGTGATTTAGATAAGACTAGTGCACAATTACTTGAACAATGGCGTGATAAGCAAGATAATTGTTATAAGGGTGTTGAGGATTCATTGGTACGCAAGTTTCGTAGTGATGCTGCTGGTATCGATACTACTACGAGCTCTGATATTGCCGTTGGTAGTAATACCAAGTCTGATGGTGTTGATGATGCTGCTGATAATGACACCTCGGCGCTTCCTGCAACTCCGTCCAAGGTTGACAGTAATCAGTCTCCGGACAAATCACCATCAATATCATCATCAGACAGCCCGACAAAGAAGAAAGCATCAGCATGTAAGAAATGCCGTGCCAAGAAGACACGGTGTGGTGTACAACCATTCTGTTTAAACCTAGCAGCTGGTTTAGATAGTCCAAATAGTCGTCAAAGTTCGTCACCCAAAAAGAAACAGAAAGTAAAAGAGGAAGAACCCATGCCACAAATATCACAGGAAGAACTAACAGCTCATTTACTAAAACGTGGTCCACCAACATCCAAAGAAATCAATTCAATATTATTGAAACATAATCCACAATATCCAACACAACGTCAAGATATTGCAGAAATGTATAACACATTGCAACAATACTCTAATGAGAAAATGAGTACAGCACATCAAGTTAAAAGTATGATTGATATGGCATTGGGACGGATTGATCGTGATTTGGCCATGTTTGAAAGGGAGTTAAAGATTGGTAGCTCTAATAATACTGGTGGTGTTGGGGGTATGCAAGGCATGACTAGTGGTGGTCATCAGCAACAGCAGAGTACTTCATACCATCCGCAGCCTTCATCCACCAGTAGCTTCGCCCCAGTGGTGCCGTCAACAACGACCAGTATTGCACCCACCTTACACCGTTCAAGCGGACTACCCCCATCTACATCTTCTACTCAACAAAAGAAACAACAACCATTAACACAGGAAGTTGAAAAGAGCACAGTTAAGAGCACCAACTTAGCTGCAATAAAGGTGTCACCCACCTCGACAGAATGGATCCTCGCCAAGATATTAAGTACCGAAAATGGAATGCATACACTCTCAGATGAAGATGTAACAAGTAAACAAATATATAGACTACCAGTGGGACGACAGGTGAAGATATTAGAAGATCAAAAACGCCATGCTTTGACATGGAATCGTGGAGATGACTGCTATGCGATATATCCCGAAACCACCAGTTTCTATCGAGCTACAGTTAGTACTCCATTGCATAATGGTTACGTTGGTGTTCAATTTAGGAATGATATGGATGCAAATGGTATTACACACGAGAAAGCTGTGCAGCTGGGCCATATTATGAAACGTCCTCGGTAGTCGGTACATAGGAAGAATGATTAGGATAAGCTAATATGAGCAAGGTGAAAAAGATTTGTGATTTTGACCCTTTCATCAACTAACTAATAAACCAAAGTTCCCTTTAGAAGGTACAACATATCAGCTTGCAACTAGCTCTTCAGTAAAGTGACTGCGCCACCATTGAGCTCTCTCCTCCCGGGCAAGGATACCCTTAAGAAAGGATACCTTTACAGAATCTCGCCCAGGCACAGGATAAAGGGCAGTACTGAAGATTTCATCACACAATATCGTACCTACAGAAGCCTTGTAGAGAATTGCATTGTAGAATACCACACGGCTATCATTGAGTACCTCATTAGACTAATTATCACATAATAAATAAACATATGATGTGTAGTCAAACAACACAGGGCTTACTTTGCAATAAATCTGAAAGAAGTGGCAGTAGGTGTTGTTCCTCATCTAACATTGTTGATATAAGCAATCGTTCTTCGGAAAATAATATGAATGGTGAGGATATTGCAAAAGAAGAAGATATAGTAAAGGTGGTAACGCCTATGCGTTCAGCTAGAGGGCTGATGCGCCGAAGTAATAGCGCTCCTATGACAAACAAGTCGAGCAATAATCGTCGACGATTCTCTCGAAGTAACAGCAACAGAAGCAATAGATCATCCACTACAAGTACAAAGAGTAATAGTAGTGATGGACAACGGGATGTATGTTATAATTGCGAGGCACCAATATCCTCTTCAAAAAGTCAGAAAGTACCAAATAACACCTCTTCCACATCACTCTCCCCTTTCACATCTGCCAACTCATTTGATTGTGAATATTGCGATCGATTACTATGTGGTACATACATTACCAACGTACCCTGCTCTGGCCCTAATTGTACATTATCCAACTGTATCGAATGTGCAGAGAATGGTAACGGCGATGTGTTATACTGCACACACTGTGGTAAGGGATATTGCAATGATTGCAAGTCAATGGAATATTGCTACTGTCTCCAAAGTGATACATGTCCAGAGTGTCATGTTGAAATGCATGATTATGATGTTGAAACTTATTGGCGTCATTTGCCTCCCGAGTTTCAAAAGTTATTAACTCAATACACAAGTCGAAAGTCGATCAATGTTGATTCATTGGCAGAATATTGGAATGAATGTGTTATCAATTTGTTACCTAATGATGATGAATTTGATTTAAGATTGTACAGACGTAATCGTAAGGCACGTGCGGCATCATTGATATTGGCAGCTTATTATTTGATAAAGAGTGATAAAGAGAAGGAGAGTGTATATTTGATTATGTATGCGGCGTTGTTGGAAGAGGTTTGGAATCGAGGTGCTAATTATTTGAAGGAGCTTGTATCTTCTGAGGAGGAAGATGACAGTGAAAGCAGTTCAAGTGTTGCAAAGATGTTATCAGTACACTTTACATCTTTCCATGCCGTTGTTGAGAATACAGTGACCAAGTCAGGGATGATTGCCTTGCTTCATAATCAACGTCCAAGTATCAGGGAGAAGGAAGGACGAAAGTTATTTGAATGCATTGCTTATGCATTGGGAAAGCTTCAGAAGGAGGATAAGACATGTGCAGTTTGTATCCATACGGGAGGTAATATTTCGCATGATACTAGCACAACACCTCACGAATCACTCAGTATGAACATTATTGCATCCAGCAAGGATAATGAAACAAAGCAAAAGAACTTTGTTTATAAAGATATGTCATTAAGCTGGTGGCTCAAGGTATATGTGATTAAATGCATGTATCACAAGTGGTTGACAAGTCCGGTTACGCCATCTACTGAGTATTATAGGATTGTACACCAGGGTAAGACAATCTTTCTCAGCTCGGCAGGTAACAAGACATTGCAACAACTTGGTATATGCGATGGAGATGAGATTGTTGTTGAGGGTATAGTAGCCAATCAAATCCCAATGGAACATGAATCTTCAGATGATGTTGAGCTCTGTCAAGTTTGTGATACTTTACGACCAACGCTTACCTTTGATATGTGTATGGGATGTGAGAAGAATGCTTGTGGTGGATGTTCAGCCAACTTCTTTGATTGTGAATACTGTGAACGATTGCTTTGCGGAGGATGCGTCCCAGAAGTAGTATGTGAGGGTACTGGATGTGACTTGACAAACTGTATTGAATGTGCAGAGAATGGGGATGGGGATGTACTCTTCTGTACCAACTGTGGAGAAGGTTATTGCACTGATTGCAAACCGATGGAGTTCTGTTTTTGTCTAGTGGGTGATACTTGCCCCCAATGTCATTCGGCAATGCACGATGATGACATTGAGTACAATTGGCAACACTTGCCAAATGGCATGCAAGCATTCATAGCTGACTGTTCTTCTGACTATTCATCATTGAGACCTACTCCAGATGAATTTGCTGCATTCTGGTGTGAAAGTATTAGGTTCTTACCTCAAGACAAGGACTTTGATGTTCGTAACCATCGTAAAACTCGACAAGCACGAGCTGCCTCTCTCATCTTGGCCTCGTATCATTTGTTGATGGGACAAGATTCCGTAGCCGTGTATCTAGTTGCATATGCTGCTCTATTAGATGAAATGTGGAATAGAGGGCCAAATTATATTCGACGAACTTTTGAAGATGATGACAAATTTAGTACAGGTGGTATCGATTATTTGGCTGCATATTGTACATCATTTCGATCTCTATTAGAGCACACTAAAACGAAGACAAGCATTATCGCCTTTCTTCATTCTCAAGTTCAAGATGTAACTGGTCACGAGGGTAAGGAGTTGTTCAAGTGTATGGACTCTGGGCTTAGTAGGCTTCCTAAATCTGATATGCCATTCTTTCGTCCGATACGAGAGACTGCTAAAAAGGTGCCCCAAAGTTTGGATATGACTATCATAACATCGAACATGGATAATGGCGAGAAAGATAAGAGAGTAGTATGCAAAGACATTACATTAGGCTGGTTGTTACGGTCTTACCAGATCCAGCGCAGTTATGACAACTGGCTGGCCAATCCAGAGATGCCACCGTCTGAGCCTACCAAGTTTTTTCGAGTTGTACACCAGGGAAAGACATTGTTCATTAGCTCAGCAGGTAAGAAGACTTTACATCAGCTTGGGATATCATCTGGAGATGAGATTATAGTTGGTGGAGTTGAGGTGGAGACGGATGGTAGTGACCAAGAAACAAGTAAGGCAAAGAAGAAGAAGAATACCAAGAAGACTACTAAGAAGCATAAGACACCAAATAGCCCATCAAGCAAGAAGAAGAAGAAACAGCCAAAGTCACCGCCGGCGGTTGTGACCTTAACTCAAGAGCAACTTGAACAGAAGTGGCGGCTTGAGCATTCAAAATCCATGACTCCAGTCTTTGAGGAGATTGCTCCTTGCCTCAAGGACATTAGGAATCGCCTTAATGATATGATGCTCAAGAAATCTAAACCAAAGGTTAGAATTCTACGGAGGAAGAGTCTCAAGCTTGAGGCATCTAATGCTACAGCTTTACCCTCATCTGATGGCTCTGGTCTCGGTGGAAAGGCGGGCAAACATGTATACCCCGTCCTAGTTGGAGATGAATCCAACTTGTACAAAACATCCAAGGCGTTATCTAGGAAGGCAGTGACAGTCATTGATCTACATGGGTACACAAAAGATGAAGCACTTGAAAAGCTAGAAGAGTGCTTGCCAACTTGGATTAATACTGCTATGCGTGAAGATCCTTTTGTGATACCAGTTGACATTATCTGTGGAGGCGGTAGTCAGATCTTGGCTGAAGTTGTAGAGATGTGGATTAGATATAACCGTCAGGTGGCTAATAGACCAAAAGGAAGATGAAGCATCCTCTATAGTAGTAGAACATACATCATAAATGTAAAGAAAGCTGTACCTTAAACACACAGCCTTGACTTCAAGTTCAGTCACTGAAAGTTGATAAAGGATACATCTTTTTTAGAGCCTAATAACTGAATGAATAACTACTGAATGAATACCTCTACTGCAAATGACATATATCATCGAACAAGCGTAAAAACTCACAGCTAAATGAAGAAGATTTTCCGGTACTCATTTTCTCAAAATTAAGACAAAGATGTGAGTAGATGCTCAACGCATGATATTGTACCTATGCAATGCCCATTGTTAGTAGTCAGTCAGTTATATTAGTAGCCAACATATATCGATATTGCAATATATAAATCAATAGTAGTTGCCATGACAGACGTACAATCCACCACCGCGGCATCACGCCGATCAACTAAAACATCCTCAACCTCATCAACAAACATGTCAAATAACGATACAGTAGCAGCAATGCGTCACCTCCGTTCAATAGTCCAATCAATAGCCACGGATGAGAATATATCACCAACTCAACGTACACAGAAGATACAAACTTTGAACAATTGTTGGATAAAGCCGAGAAGCAATTGCATTACAAAAAGGGTTCTGGTGGTGCTGGTGTATGCGAGTTATTGGATGATCCTTTGAGTATAAAGTCAAAGCAAGCAGTCAACGCAGAGGTATTAAAGACTAAGAACAAAAGTAACAATAGTAAGAAGAAGAATAAAGAATGGAAGAAGAAGGGATGGTTAAAAGCTGGTCGATTATTAGGCCGGCAGCGTGCTGCAAACAAGTCGATATCATCTTCAAGCGGCGTTGGCGGAGGAAGTGTTAAATTATCAACTACATATGAAGGATTAGAAGTTGATACACGTCATGAAACTGAAGTTCAACGTCGTGATATGGCTCTCCAACAGGATGGAGAGACACGTGAAGAAACTGATTCAATCATTGATATACGTGATCAAAACTCGTATGATTATACAGCCTCAATAGAATCATTACGATCACTAAACACTTTTGAAAAGGACTTTATTAATAATGTCACTGCTGAACATGCTCGGATGGAAGCTGCGGCAGAAGATGGTAATAGTGTTGGAACATTTGAACAAGACTTTGTTGGGCCAGTTCGGAATAATAATAATGTGTATCCTACACAGGTTGAACAACATCAAATGTATAATGATGATGCCATATCAGAAACTACATTTGAGGCCGATGCTCGTAGTCTTGAACCATTGGAGAATCAAGCTGTAGTAGGAGGACAACAGGGTAGAGGAAGTGTATTTGTGCCCCAAATGCCTCGTATGGTACAAACAACTGAACATGAAGAAGTTGAAGATGATATAACAGTAGGTACCTTGGAGAATGATGAACGAGCAGATAACAATGTGCCTCAACAACAGCAACAACCCAATCCAGTACTCAACGCATGGGGAAGTGCTCCCACAACTCTTACAACATTCAACAATATGGTAAAGACTGCATTCTCAGCGGATAACAGTAGTAGTATCCTAAGTGTATCAACCTTCGAAAAGGATACTAAAGCAATACAAGCATTGGCAGCTAAGATTGGGCGAACACCAAGCTTCAAACCAAAGAAGTCTATTCCTGAAGAATTGGAAAGTGTTGCTAGTGATGGAACGTTTGAACAGGATCAAAAGAAGCGTATGAGATCACAGATATCACCTCGTATGTCAACACATCATCAGGATGGTATGGTATTGAATAACGCTAGCGAGGTGTCAACATCAACATTTGAGAAGGATATGAAGGTTCATCAACCCAAGCCACATTTGAGTGTTATTGGCGAGGCTGCTAGTTCGAAACTGGGACATTCAGTTAGCCGACAGCATTCCACAGCGGGAGGAGGAGGGGTACAAACTAACAATGTTATATCACCACAAATGATGATGCATCAACCACCAATAAAGCATCAACCACCGCATGTTGGTGCTCAAGTCAGACCAGAGAACAACGGTACTCAAGGATGGTTTGGAAGTTCGACTAGCCCTGGATATGAGATTCAAGATGCAGGTGTGATTAGTGTTCACACACCTGTTACATCAAAATCAAACGTGACAACTGGTCCATCTCCTTATACTCAGATTATGAATAGTCAAGCGAGAATGAGTTCAGCTGCAAAGCAAGAGGAAGCAGCAGCGACCGAAGCCAAGACCAAGTTGACAAAGATTAGTCCATTGGCAGTGGAGTTAAGTCCAAGTACTGTTGATAAAGGTGTAAAGAAGAAGAAAGCACAAAGCAGTGGCTCGCTCTGGGATCGCTTCGTGTGCGGTATTTAGTTGTAATAGGAAGCCTAGACATAACATTCATTAGTTCATAGATTATGCTGTATCGTACACCGCGAACTAAGTAGGCACGACTTATTTGTAGTTCAAGACTCCAATCCTCAAACAAACAGGGAATGCCTTCTAGGTAATGAAAGGAACTATAGAAAGGAGGCAGGATGAGAAGTAACTTAGCAAGTCCAAGGAGTCAGCCATACAGTGTACACATTGCGCCAATATGTCGGCATGCAAGAAGTGCACTCGGCAAACTTGTAAGAAGTGTATGTACAAGTGTAATGGCTGTTCGAAAGATATCTGTCTTGACTGTGTATCGGCCAAAAAAGGGTATAATATAAATGCAACTGAGAGACGACGGTCCAAATCAGCCACAGAGGAGAGGAAAAAGAAGAAGATTCTCTGCAATACAAAAGACTGCAACATAGCTTTATGTAGGGATTGCTTCTTGAAAGGGAAAAAGCACACATTGGAAGACTGTAAAGATTGCAAGAGTGATGATTTATTCTGTGTTGGATGTCGATTTTCAAAGTGCACACTAGATTGGCGAAATGCTTGCCGAGGTTGCTTGGAAATTGTTGGCCCTCATATTGAACTCCGTAAATAGATAGGCTAAGGGTAACGTGATAACTGTACTCGATGCAATGAAACATACGAGTTGTGTGTATGCAGTTCTACAACTCTTGTCTGCTTCGATCATCGTCTGTGAGGTCTTTACTCACAACTCCCCAAGATTAGGAATGTCTTCAATCGTATTGTCGTGGACTTTAAACCTAATCATTCAATATGCATTTCCCTGGCCTGCCAACACAACTATCCTGTATGGAATCACTATTCCGTCTGGTGCTATGCCTTTCATTATTCTCTTTACTGCAATGGGAACATACGGGTACATTCACTCTCCACATGATAAGGCAGTGACACATGATAAGAAGAAGAGTTGAAACCATAATCATTAATATATGAGAAGAAACAATCTATTAGGAATAGGCAATAGTAAGCAACAAGTAAAGTAGCAAGCAGTTATTAAGAACACTTTCAAAACACAAATTCCTACTTTACTTTTATGCAAAGTCATTCTACTCTTGTTCAACCTTCTATCTCTCCCCTGTATTCAACCCTCTCTATCTAGACACTTCCTATTCTTTAAATTGAAACTCTCCTTCTCCACTTGTGCATAAAGTTGCCTCCCTGCTCTTGTCTTTGCTGATGTGTTGCTGTACTCCCGGTACCGCCTCCTCTAGCAGAGACCCGTCCATCACCACTCTTCTCCATAGCTTTATTCATATCCCTCAAGACATTACATAGCAAACTCTTCACTTGTACCATCGTGGGTCTATCCAAAGGATCAGTACTCCAACATCTACTCATTAAGTTCTTGAGACTAGGAGTCCATAATGGATCAATGTTCAAACTTGGACGACGACCACACAGCACAACCAAGTCATGGAATTCATCCACACTCTGTATCGAATCAAATGGCTTGTCTAGCGCACAAATCTCCCATAGTAACATCCCGAAGGAATATACATCCACCTCCTTTCCATAACCCAACTTTAATGCCACCTCCGTGGCCATATATCTACGTGTCCCGCACGTTTCTGTCAGTGGACCATATCCCTCGTATGGCTGTGACAACAGCGGTGCAATACTCGTTGCAAATCCGAAATCAAACATCTTGACACAATCATTACAATCAAAACCTACATTGGCAGGTTTCAAATCACGAAAGACAACATGTCGTGAATGCAGATATTCCAATGCATCGGCAATACAATATGCAACCTTAAGACGTTTGCATAAATGTTCCCGTAGTGTCGATTCGGGTGGTAATGGCATACCTTCGGGAGGTGCCCCAACACCATTAATCGCCCGACATTCATCCTTCCACTCATCATTACGATCGGTAAGTGTTGTCATTAACCGATCAAGTATGATAAAGTATCCCTCATTACTCATTTGTTTCCCCTCACCCTTATTACTCTTGGAGGGGTTATCATTACTACCATTCTTATTCCTCATTTGAAATGCCGTAGAGAAGCATCCCTCGGCACGTCCATACAATTGGATAATGTTGGGATGGTCTAAACATGCCAATAAGGCAGTCTCGTGTGCTAAATCCTCTGCCCCGATGACAAACTTTCGTGGTTGAGCACGAACGGCCGGACGTAAACATTTAAGTGCCAATACATTTGGATTACGCAGATTTCCCCCACTCCCCATACCCTCTAATGTTAATCTCCTACCACCGCCTTTCCCTCCTGATGGTGGTGCTGAATTACTCATCTCTCCACCCATGAAACTACCCCGTCCAGTCCCAACAACTTGACTAACACTTCTCCTACTAGCACTCTTTGTGATTCCGCCATTCCTTGGATCACTTACTAGATTTAAATCATTCGAGCAACTTAGTGCTAAATTTTCCATGCTATTTTCTAATGATCGTTCACTCATGTCATCACCGGATTGGGACGTATCATATGTAAATGATTGTGTACTTTTATTCCATGATTGGGATCGTGTTTGTTCTGTGTGTATCCAGTTTATATAAGGAGAGAATGAGTTCTTTAGTTAATGTGCAAAAAAGTGCATATCATGCACAAAAATTAAACTCCCACTGCTCCCCAAAAGTACAACTCATCCATGCATATCAAACATATATAATAACCAAAGAATAAAATACAATTCCCAATATATATATATACATATATAATCTTACCTGGTATCCAAGTAATCTCAAACACATCACAGAAATTACCCCTACCCAAATATTCACCAATAATTAAATCACTCTTCTTCACCTGCGGTACCCTTGCCAACTTTTTACGATCCATGACACTTTTATATATCTCCTGATCACCACTTGAATCTCTACTAAAACTATTAGATCGACTAAAGGCATTGGCATTGGATTCAGAGTGGTCAGCTAATTCCTGTTCTAATCGGAGTAGGGCACGTTTACCTGCATATTCTTCTATGCGTTGTTGTTCGGTACGTTCGGATGTGTCTGCGTTATTGTTATTAGAGTTGGATTCATCACGGGATGAACGACGATGGGAAGATTTACGCTCCCCCGATTTACGACTTCTACCACCAGAGGAGGAAGAAGATTTACGAGGTGAGCCACCATTATTAGAGGAGGTAGTAGACTCCCGTTCTTCTGATTTACGACGGGAGGAACTAACACCACTTTTTAACTTTCGACTACTTTCCCTTCTTTCTCCACCACTGCTACTACTCTGCTGTTGCTGCTGTTGAGCTTGTAATGCAGCAGCCTGGCGTTCACGTTCCTGTTGTGCAAATGCCTGACGTTCTTGTAACTGAGCATGCTGCAATTGTTCCCGCTCTAATCGTAACTGTGCCTGCATTGCCTGCAACTGTAATTGTTCACGTCGCTGTTGTACCTGTTCGGATAATCCGCCGATTACATTTGCAGCTTCTGCCAATGGTTCGTTAGTAGTATTAGAAGGGGGGAGGGTACCACCCGATTTAAGATGACGACGTCGAGCATCTCCTTCTTCCTCGGATCGATCTAATGATGAACATTTACGACGTGAGCTTGATTTAATACCCGATGAAGAAGATTGGGATTGTTGTTGATTAGCACCATCTGAAGAAGGACGGGATAAACTACCAGGAGGGGGGGTATACGAACTAGTATAATTGGTTGGACGACGACGCTGTTGTTGACGTGCTCGATCTGCCGCAGATGGTTGTGATACACCTGATGGGCCTCCGTTCGATGGCCGTGCTCCTGTAAAAGAACCACTTAAATCTTTATTACGACGTGATGATGATCGTCCACTACGTCTACTTTGTTTCTGTTCTCGGGAGGGCTGCTGGTCTTTATTACTACTCATGCTACTTTTTGTATTATGTGAGGACGAGGGAGAATCTGAGGCTTTGGGTGCCATTGGTATTGTTGTTGTTGTTGTTTGATATTTATTTCGATTTGTATATTGTAAGGAAGGGTATAATTATATTTATGGTATATTATGAGAGTCAGCGCAATAGCAATTGCAATGCAAACCTACCAACAATGAGTGATTTGAGTTTTAGAGTCATGCTACATAATAATTTGGCTTTCTGTCGATATTACTGCTCTTTCTTGTAATCACCTGCCTGATTCGCAAAAGGGCTTAGGGTTCGCATCATCCATATTATTTTCATGCCAACAAATGCCAAGTGGGCTCAATGTTGTGATAAAGCACTTGCAATTCAGTACCTGATTAGACGAGCACTCCCATATTGTTCCCTTGATATCTCTCTTCTCTCCGATTTGATATTGATACTAAGTGGTTGTGTTTTTGATCTTGAGTGGCTACCTACACTTCCCCTTTCAAGCAGAGAATAAGTGTACTTTATTGCAATTGCAATTCTTCTGGCTATATTTCTATTAAATATCTTTGAGTAATAGTAATATTACCACAATGAATGACAAGATGAAAGCATCAGTTTACATTGCATTAACACTTGATGGATATATTGCAACTAAAGATGGGTCGGTGACATTCCTAGATGAATATCAAACATTGGCATCACCATCTGATGGTGATATGGGCTTCACCGATTTCCTAAGTACTGTTGATTTATTAGTTATGGGGAGAAAGACATGGGATACTGTAATATCGTTCGGTGAAGAAGTATGGCCGTATGGTGATCGACAAGTGTGGATATGGTCAACACAACATCCATCAAATATAAATATACCAGAATGTAGAAAGAAACAAACAAGAGTTGTTAGTTCAAGTCCAATGGAAATAATGAAAGAAGCAGAGAAAGAAGGATATAAAAAAGTTTATGTCGATGGAGGAAGTACTATACAATCATTTTTAAAGAACGAGTGTGTTGGAGAGCTTATTTTGACGAGAGTGCCACTAATACTTGGAAATGGTATACCTTTATTTTCATCTACAAACAACCAACCTTTGGCGCATATAAAGACGACGACATATACAAATGGCTTGGTCCAGAGTCACTATCGTGTACCACCTATGATAGTATAACTCTTCTCTACTATAAATAGATACCTTAATGATTTATCATATCCTAATACTACCTAAACTTCTTATTAGCTACCTAAAATGAGCATACTGGCCGTGGACCACCACTTAGAACTCTCTCATTCTCTTCCTCCGACACAGCTTTTGTAGTATGTTTAGGACTGCCATTCGGTCCTCTCTTCTCTACATACCTCCAATTCTTACCATATATAGATGTCAAGATTTTATCATAATCACAAGGAACTAGTATTGTTGTGAAGTAGAATTGTGTTTCCATAAAACAGCCAAAGCTTGTATCAAAGATGGTTGCAAGTTGACGGGTATCATCCTTTTCAAACTGAGAATAGAAGCAATTGGTCAGTCAGATACTACTATCAAGAACACACTCAACCAACTTTTACTTACATTGCTTGAATCGATTCTTTCATCGGTGTCGACAAGTCGGTAATCAGCACCTTCCTCGTTGTACCTCAAAGCATCAGCAACATGAACGTCATGATTGAAGTCAGCCTTATCAAATCTTGGGTAGAAGTAACCTCCAGTATCTCGATATGGATATGAAGCTACAACGTGCATCTTATATGAATCTCGTGTCAACATGGCATCCATGTACGGATAGCTTTCTTGTGTGATAGGGTTAAGTCCATGCCAATTCACCCAATCATCTTCTGGCGGTTTTAATCTAATGTGGAAGTCATCTAAATATCCTTTTGCTCTTTTATCACCATTGGTACTCTGACTTGTTTCAAATCTCTCATTATCATATAGTGGAAGTAGATCCTCATATACTACACCCATATCAACATCCATTGCTTCAATCGGGAGGAAACCGCCGTGTCTTACAATACCAAGGAGGAATCCATTACGAGGGAAGACTCGTATGTTATGTTTGATATACAAATCTTTAATGAACTCTGTAATATGAATAATGTCTTCTACATGGATACAACTCTCCGGTGCGTAATGAAATGGAAACTTTTGTATCGCTTCTTCTTTGTCATTCATAGTTATTAATCTTGAACTACTAGCACTTTGAAGGGGTACAGTTGAAACTTTTGCAATATGATTATCAATCTTTTCTTGAATAACCATACGATTAATAAGTTTCTTGAACCAAGTTTTCTCAGATGAGTCTATTCTTCTCAAAGATTTAGTATGTAGCATATTAGTAAACCTTTCTGAATCTTCTTCATACCCTTTGTTGATGAGCTCATTGCGAGTACGACTATGTATTATATTTTGTCTAGCATAGTCTGGTTTAATTTGTTTGATATGTTCATGTGTTGCGTATCTTAACTTTGATGTGAATTCATCTGTACCTGGCTCAAATCCATCCTGCTTTAGATTATGATATGTTTGTTGTATTATATCTGCTGTATCATCATCTTCGAGACGTCGGGTTGCATAGAAGTCATTAGTAGAAGATAGAGAGTTGTAATGATGATGTATGCATAAGATGGTGAATACAATAAGAAGGATAACTGCAACCCTCCTCGATGGTTTCATAGTATGAGTCATAGACATGATGATCATATAGCTAATTCGATATCAACTGCAACCAATTGCAATACCAGCTCTAACATAATGCTGAATTAACAAACAGAACGAGACATGTCTTTCACAGATACATCATTTTCGGAGTATTGTATTTTATTGTTGTTGTATCCACCGCCTGTGAGATCCTCCAATCTGGCGTACACCAAATCTCTGATATGTTTGCAACAGTACTATCTATCTATCACTATCAGGGCGCCGTCTATGCGTATTACTTCTGATCACAAAGAGACAACACTCAACACTCAACACTTCCATTTTCCATTCACATCAAAAGACTCCCAATTATATTTTTTATTGATTGTGATATTTATAGATATTTATTTTGTGTACCTAGCGTTGAGGTTGGTATTATTATAATATAGCGGATATTGATAAGGAGTTCATTGGTTATTATTCGTTAGAAGAAGTGCAAATATCACTAGAGTTTGTTGCGGTGGTGATAAATAGTTGAAATTGATAAAAACAAAAACAAACAAGAAGAGACATCAATTGCAAAAAACATATCAATGTCAATATGCCCAACGAAATTGATAGTACTCCAAAGTTACCCACATCATCAAAGAAGCGCAAGGCGTCAGCTCCAAATGCTTACCCTCCTCCACCACCGCCACCTCCTCCGCCCGTGAATAATCCATACTATCAAAAGTTCTTCAAGGACTATTGGGAAAAGTACGGAGCTGGATTTCAGGCAGCTCCAGTTCCTCCAGTACATGGTCGTTCGGGTGGAGCTGCTGCTGTACCGACACTGCCACCAATGGTGATGCCTCCGCCTGCAAAGAAGGTTCCAGCAACACGTATTCCAAATTCTTTACCACAAGAAGAATATCCAATTAAAACTGATCGCGAGACTTATGTATTAGGTACTGCTGATGATATGACTCATTTGTCAGAGAAGCAGTGTTACACTCGCACTCGTCTTTGTAAGTTAGTTCACATGTATCCATTTGCATTAATCTGATTAATAAATCTTGCTCACATCTTATGCACTTTTTCAGGTGAAATCTTTATTGCAAATGAAGAGGACACAACTAAACATGTTCGTGGACGTAAGGCACAATTCATTGGACAAGTTGGTCTTCGGTGTGTATTCTGTGTCCCAGGAATGGATCCAAAGGATAGGGTTGATCGTGCTATTGTATATCCCACTACAACTAAAAAGTTGTATTCCTCTGTGACTGATATGCAACATTATCACTTCAATACCTGTCCAGCCATGCCTGCACATGTCCGTGCAGCGTATACAAGTTGCCGTAGTAATATGAATAAGGAACGTAAGAATCGTGATCCCAGTCTATTAGTTCCTAAGGAGTATTGGACGAAAGTTGGTGAAGATATCGGTATGATTGACCAAGTTTCAGACGATGGAAGTAATGGAGGTATTAAGTTGATTGATGGGCATAAGCTTGTGGCTCGTTCGGAATTACCAGAGCATAAAAAGACACTATTCATGCCTGACGGAACACCCAAGGAGAAGGTGGAAGAAGATAGTTTTGACAAGTTGGTTGCTGAGTTGTAAGAAAGAAAAGGGGGAAGAGAAGATCAAGGGAGGGGTTACTTGCATATGTTTATAAACAGATAGGGGATTGTGTGTTCAGTAGAGATAATCTTAAATTGATAATTGTGGTGTTATATGTCTATCTTTCTGTTTGCTTAATATATTTATCACTAAACCATACCTCTATGTACTGCTCGTCATCCTCATTTGCATGCCCTCCCGTCCCTCCAATATGGAGTTTCCTTCCCTCATGAAAATTCTGAGAGCCACAAAATCAGTTTCATCATGGCAGCAATACCATCAAATCTAGCCCAGACGGCGAGACGGTTACTCCAATCGTCTGCTCAATCATCTAAAACAGGTCTTTACGTAACTCGACGTACCTTTGCGGCCGCTGGAGATAAATTTAACCGTGAAAAAGTAAGTAAAAAGTAACCCTTATTGTTGATTTATTATTAAATGATATCCAAAGGATTACAAATATACTGGCACCAGTCTGAAAGGGATTAGACCCCCTTTTATTCCGTGTAGATTCAGTTTTATTGGAATTACCGTATGATGGATGTTATTAATTTGTTTGTCTTTTGTTGCAATAAGAAAAGAACATATGATGTGCACTTACTCACCCCAACCATCACACTCCCACTGCCTTCCTATTATACCTCCTAATAGCCACATGTTAACATAGGGACAATTGGACATGTCGATCATGGTAAAACAACATTAACCCAAGCAATTACAACAGTCCTATCCGAGAAGGGGTGGAGTGATGCTATGACATATGAAGATATTGATCGCGCACCTGAGGAAAAGGCACGTAAAATTACAATTAATACTTCTCATATTGAATATGAAACACAAACTCGCCATTATGGACATATCGATTGTCCGGGACATGCTGATTATGTTAAGAATATGATTACGGGTGCTGCACAGATGGATGGTGGAATTTTAGTTGTTGGTGAGTAGAGTATTGTATTTTAGTTGGCTGGTTGGTTGCCTCGCGTCTGGTCTCGTCTGGTCTCTAGAGTCAATACATATTGTATGTATCTAGAGTCAGGTGTGATCAATATATATGCGCTGTGATGATGACATTCCCATAAACGTTTGCAGAACCGCTGAACGAGCATGAGCTCATGGAGCACAATAACTTCCTTGGATGTCTGAGCGTTTTATATATTGATCAAAAATGTCCTCTACTGGAGAAATTATTTGTTCTTCGTCTATTCTGACCACTAATTCTCACATACCACCTCTCCTTTTTCAGCTGCTACTGATGGTCCCATGCCTCAAACTCGTGAGCACATCCTATTGGCCAAGCAGGTTGGTATACCCAACCTTGTTGTCTTCCTAAACAAATGTGACATGGTCGATGATGAGGAGTTACTTGAATTAGTCGAGATGGAAATCCGTGAACTACTTGACTTTTACGAATTTAATGGTGATGAAACACCCATCATCCGAGGATCGGCATTAGCTGCGGCTGAAGGTCGTGATCCTGAACTAGGCTCTGAACGTGTATTGGAATTAATGCAGGCATGTGATGACAATATTCCAGAACCTACACGTGATTTGGACAAGCCATTCTTGATGCCCATCGAGGATGTGTTTAGTATTGCTGGACGTGGTACAGTCGTTACTGGACGTGTCGAACAGGGACAGGTGAATATTGGAGATGAACTTGAGGTTGTTGGATATGATAATAATGCAAAGACAACCTGTACTGGAGTAGAGATGTTTAAGAAGTTATTGGATTACGGCATGGCCGGAGATAATATCGGTGCACTATTACGTAGTTTGAAGAGGGAGGACATCCGTCGTGGGCAGATCCTTTGTAAGCCAGGAACAGTAACTACGGGAACCAAGTTCGAGGCTGAGGTATACTGTCTTAATAAAGATGAGGGTGGACGACACACACCGTTCTTCTCAAACTACAGACCACAATTCTTTCTTCGAACTGCCGATATCACTGGTGACTTGAAACTTAAAGAGGGAACAGAGATGGTCATGCCTGGGGACAATACAACCTTGGATGTAGAGTTGATTGCTCCCGTACCTCTTGAGCCTGGCCTACGATTCAATATGAGAGAGGGAGGCAGAACTGTAGGAACGGGTATCGTTACAAAGGTCACTGGTTAGAAGGATTTAGTATGAGATTTGATGGGAGTATGTAGATGATGATTCGTCGGTCTCAGTTCAATAAGATAGAGTCGTTTGGAACAAGAAGCTTTGGTTCGACTGGGCTTTATCTTATGACATCTACCCATATTCTTTTTCTTGTACTTGTGCACCCCACTTATCATTTCAACAATCATCTCCTTTGTTAAGATAAGAGAGGTCCAGATCTTCTCACGTCCCAACAACTACTCCCCAAATTCCTCACAATTTCCAAAGCACGTTCACAATCTAATTTCTTCAACTGTTCAAGACGTTCTTTTATTTCATGTGCAGAGTCGATTCTCGAGGGTGCCCCGATTCCTTTGTCTTCGAGTCGCATTTGCCAATTCCGTTTATCTAACATTTCATGATACACCTGATCAAATACTTCCTGATGTTGTCGTTTGGGTATTAAGCTCATCATTCTTAGACTTCTGCTTTATCTTTGTTCTCGATTGATGAATGAGAGGTATTGCAATGAAAACCTATCTATAAAACATATACTGAAAACATTCGAAACAGTCTCAACTAATGATATAATAAATATATACCCCCCATTAAAGTCCCACAGACTGTCCACTCCATATTCGACAAACCTCTCTCCTCTCTCCTAGATACCTAAAGTCCCTACTCCAATTCGGTGAGTATCTCAATCAGTGACACATGATGTGCACACTTTCCTTTGATAAACCTGAAGTCATTTTTATGTACTTGACATCACAACAAAGTCCTGATTTATATGAGCCTACTGCTCTTTTGAGGATAAAAACATGTAAATGACACTGAGAGGAGTGGCTGTGAGGTGAGACATCTACGACATCATCGGAGGTCATTTCGGATTTGTCGATATTTTGGCGAACTCGTCCTCACAAAATCCCAACCAAACTCCGAGGTTCGACTAAATCTCTGCACAAGTCTAGTGCGTATGGTTGTAACTCCGCACCCATATATTTTTGGGCACCGATAGCCGCTCCAATGATCACCAAAAAATTTGCTGTTATTGTGTGGAGTGTTACATCAACAGCCAATACAAACACCTCAGCATTGCAATAGAAAACAAGTATTAGTAGCAGCTCTCATAAATTCCATCTATCTCCGTCCTATTATCATACTCAATCACATCGTC
>Ga0214480_100303_pt1 | contig 24771 bp, 18 predicted proteins | sample M1_20Mar14CPVII9_3_FD_165042 | JGI IMG/M metagenome (GOLD analysis project Ga0214480, IMG submission 165042) | Marine eukaryotic communities from Monterey Bay, California, United States - M1_20Mar14CPVII9sort6BwellE17 | ecosystem: Environmental > Aquatic > Marine > Unclassified | place: USA... | reverse complement strand
ATACCCACGACATCAGCAAACATATCACTTGCCAAGTTATCAAACTATGATGAATCAGTTTGATTGTAAGTAAGAGATTGTTCAACAGCGGGTAGAGTGACACCAGTTGGAGCACACACAACCTAGATTGGATTGGAGATAGCCAATGGGCAACGTTCTTGTTCTTCTCGACTCCCTGTTTCTCATCTGCTACTTCTTACACCTTCTTACACATAAAGCCATCATTTCTCTCTCCGTGTATGGACAATTTCCTATTGACCATGACAACGAGAAATGAGTAATACATAAGCACCTGGATGATGACATAACACAAATGTATTGCATCAATTCAACTATTTTCAATCTAAACTTGTATCCCTCACAAGAAACCTACCAATATGTCCCGATGTAGTACAGAGGATGATCCTAGAGATATGTGTGGTATCACTTTGCCTTGTTATACACATAAATAATACCAATCGACCTAAATTGTAAAACCCTAACATCTCTAAGTTACCACTTGATGGCCAAACGTTACCTGAAAGTCGGCAGGAAAGTATCAAGATCTGAGGCAAGATACTTGCCAACGTGGGGCTGTAAAAGTATGGTGGAGGGCCTTAGAAATATGCTGAATGTGTTCATCAACTTGTTATGCACCTATACAATGCCAAACATCTACTATTATAGCACCTACATGCTGCTATACCCCCACTTGATGGCCAAACTTGCCCAAGAGTTGACAGGAAATCAAGATTTTTCCTTATCTGAGGCATGAAACCTGCCAACATGGGGCCGTAAAAGTATGGTGGAGGCCTCTACAATCATGCTGGGAGTGTTCATTACTCTGTTATATATATATACATGCCAAAAAAAACACTATAATAGCAAGCCTACATCTCTGAGGTACCACTAGATGGCAAAATGTTGCCTGTGAAAGTCGGCAGGAATAGGAAAACCAAATCTCACTTTCCCAATCATATGGATACTAGGCTAGAGATTACGTTCAGACTATTTGAAATGCATCTCAAGATAGAGTGATCATATTCTTATGTATCTTTTTGATGCCAGTTGAGCTCTTCTATACAAGATGATTACACTTGGATGACATTAGATGAAAATAAAAGTACGTAGCAAGGAAAACATTGTTTACAGTTATGCACACATCTATACCCGATTAAATACAGGGAAGAGTTTTTTCAACACTCTCTTCATATGGCCAAGCCCCGAGTTCTCGTGTGCATTATTATGATCGTCAATTCGTGAAGAAAGAACATGAAGTCGTTGGGCAGCTAGATCAGAGGCCATTATTCGAATATCATCCATTGAAATAGATTCGACCGTATCCACTTTTGTTGTATGAGTATCTCGATCGAATCTTAACCCTGCCAACGGGAAACCCATTTGGCTCTTCACATACAATACGTTGTCTCGGTTGGCAGAGCAGCAGTACTGTCCATAGTAGAAGACTCGGGCAAGTCGGGTTGTGGGAATCGTCGGTAACCTCCGATTTATCGACATTGTTCATCTTAGATACTTCTTGAAGTGAAATAGCAAGTGACCTGGCCTCGTCACTAGACCATGTAGCAAGACAGCTATCAACCAAAGATGGACTAACACTATCATCCATGAATACATCGACAAACGAACCACCCAATCCATAAATGCGGCGGTACCTTGTTGTGAATCATCTACACTAACACTTACACCTTCCAACGTACAATCGAAGCGGAAGGTAGTACCCTTTACTGCTTGACCACCGACCTTGTTTACTCCCTCGATGATTTAAAGATTCCGACTTGTCAATATCTGAAGATACATCGTTGTATCTTGGCCGTACACTCTCACCAATGGCACTAGCAATCTTCTCAGCGGTCACACTATACACCATTTTTGATATGAATGATGTCATGGTAGATGAGGGAGTGAACGTTCTAGCTGATTTGCCAAGTGACATTGAAGAAGCAGCGACAAGAACCTCGGGTGAAGAATACATGGCGACGGCATAGACTTTGATGATGGACTCTTTTCGTACACCCGCACCAACAAGGTATAGACCCTCCTCGAGGTTGGGGTCGAACGATATACTTGCGGCATATTCTTGGATAGGACTGAGCTTAGACTCGATTTCTTGACGCTTGAGTATCGCCTCCTTGTCTGGTTCTTGCTCTTCTATATCACTCTCTTCGTTATCAAGAGTGTCTGTCATTTGGGATACGCCCAATAGAGGGTTAGGGTTAGGGTTAGGGTTTATCTTGGCATCATCACTCGACCATGTATCGATGCAACTGTCGACGAGCGTGGGGCTAACGGCATCATCATCCATGAACACATCTACCAACGAACTGCCTAACCCATTGAAACTAGCCGTACCTTGCCAAGTGATGACGAAGAAGAAGAAGCAGCAACAAGGACCTCGGGAGAAGAGTACATGGCAACGGCATAGACTTTGATCATTGACTTCTTTCTGACCCCGGCACCAACAAGGTATAGACCATCCTCGAGCTTGGGGTCAAATGATATGCTAGTTGCATACTCGGTGACAAGATTCAATTGCGCTTCTACAGCTTGGAGTTGCGACCCAATGTTCAGTTGAGACGAGACAACCTCTTCCCCCGCATTGACTCGAGTAGGACGATCTTGATCAGCACCAAAATCACTTAATAGTATGTCATTCTTGACACTTGACGAAGAACGAGGACGAGCCATGCCTTGAGATGACTTGGTCGACAAGGACTCAAGAACCGCCATAACAAGTATACTCCAGAACATGACTAGAGCCGCTACGATGATCAGCACTAAGATGTTCTTCTTTCCTCGGTTATGGGCGAGGCTCTCCATCAGATGACGTGTTAGCTCGTATGCAGTAGTACTCATCCAAGCTCTTTATTCGGTTTCGCTTGTGATCATGATAATAGACTAGAGAAGAGGATGATACGATATGAGATAAATGTGCACACGAGATGTGAATATGACAAGTAAGCACATACAATAGACAAATCAAACTCACTCGACTTTGCTAGAGCCATCCTATACTGACTCGTGAAGTGTATCCTTCGTTGGTACTCTGTCAGTGTATGATTCTTTCTATAGCCAGCCGGTGTTGTTAGATTGGAAATGACGTTGTTTGTTACAACCATCCGTCTCAATTCTGATAACCAATCATGATGAAGTGGGTAGGTGACGTCCAAAGCTTGACGTAGACTCCTCTTTGCTAGCCGCCCATTACCATGTAATTGTATTCTCAAGCCGACATGCTTGTAGAACTGCCACCTAAATGGATTAGCACCTTGGAAGTTAGTGAGCTGTACCATCGGCACAAGATCTTGGTTGTTTGAGAATCGGGCATGACGTATCCTACCAATCCTCTCCATATGTTGATTGGCATGTAGAAAAGAGGAGGCTCCAACCCTCGGCGAGGCAAATCTGTGTAGTTGATACGGAATAGAGTGGTGATATGTAACATACAGGCATATACATACACTAAAACTAAACCATATACTCACGTTACTACTCGGACTTGATCTACATTTACAAACCTGTCCGAGGCCGCCACATAAAAGCCTGTGTGGATATGAGATATGAGATGAACAGGTGTATAAGATGTGAGGCAGGAGTGAAACAGCACATATTAGTTCAACACTCAAAGGAAAGTAGACAAGAGTCTTACCAAGTAAAGTTGCAAGTTCTGCTCCCATGGAATGACCAGTGGTTGAGATTTTATAGTATTCTTTTCCATAATCTCCTCAATCTTATTCATTTGTGTATCCTTCCTTCGGCGTAACATGTACAACAAGAAGCCAGTATATATCAAGCAACTCTTTTCGACCAGGATATTCGTTTGTAACCGGATTACCAACCCGACTCGTGCCATATTTCCGTTCAACACCTTCTATACCAAATCGTAGTCTTAAGACAAGAGGATTAACCAATTGTGACTATTGACCGTACCCCGAAAGACTACCATTATCCGTTTCTCTTCCCTCTGAACACATATACCATATACCATATACCACATCCGACTGTGTCATATCACTAAACCACACAACCTCAATTCCAGACTCGATGAGGTTATTCATGACGCTACCATCCTTGAAGAACTTTGGTTGTTCAGTTAAAGCCGTATCTACCAACCTCTTCATATCAACGAACACATTCTCCCCTTGTTTGTCTTTAGCCCTCTTATCTAAATTTGAATCACTACTCCATTTTGGTATGATAATCTGACTCGTCCGTAGACCCTTCGTTTTTTTAAATGATTTACCTAACTTGACTTGTATGATTATCCTTGTAATGGCCATCCGCCATCTATATCGAGCTACTTGACGTCGTAAATGATGTACCATTTGATATTTGTTAGGGTCTAGTGTATCCATATCAGGAAGGGATTCAGTACCCTCATCACTCGCTGTACTAATTCGTCGTAACTTTTCATCACTTAGACGACGGTTTAACATTCGTCCGATACTAATGATAGACTTGGCACGTTTCCATCTTCTTCTGGCGTCTTGGCGTTTTAGATTGTTGATAACTTCTTCAGTACTTGCATCTAACTGTGATACCATGGAGTCTTCTATCCATCCATAGAACTCTCTCATCATACTTAGGGAACAGGGTATGGGGAAAGAAGACACTGTTAGTGGATATACCAAATCGTAGTCTTAAGACAAGAGGATTAACCAATTGTGACTATTGACCGTACCCCGAAAGACTACCATTATCCGTTTCTCTTCCCTCTGAACACATATACCATATACCATATACCACATCCGACTGTGTCATATCACTAAACCACACAACCTCAATTCCAGACTCGATGAGGTTATTCATGACGCTACCATCCTTGAAGAACTTTGGTTGTTCAGTTAAAGCCGTATCTACCAACCTCTTCATATCAACGAACACATTCTCCCCTTGTTTGTCTTTAGCCCTCTTATCTAAATTTGAATCACTACTCCATTTTGGTATGATAATCTGACTCGTCCGTAGACCCTTCGTTTTTTTAAATGATTTACCTAACTTGACTTGTATGATTATCCTTGTAATGGCCATCCGCCATCTATATCGAGCTACTTGACGTCGTAAATGATGTACCATTTGATATTTGTTAGGGTCTAGTGTATCCATATCAGGAAGGGATTCAGTACCCTCATCACTCGCTGTACTAATTCGTCGTAACTTTTCATCACTTAGACGACGGTTTAACATTCGTCCGATACTAATGATAGACTTGGCACGTTTCCATCTTCTTCTGGCGTCTTGGCGTTTTAGATTGTTGATAACTTCTTCAGTACTTGCATCTAACTGTGATACCATGGAGTCTTCTATCCATCCATAGAACTCTCTCATCATACTTAGGGAACAGGGTATGGGGAAAGAAGACACTGTTAGTGGAATGTAAAAAGCTCATATCATGTGCACAAAACACAACAGATTGTCGAACCCTAACCACCCGATTATATACATAAAACTCAAATCATATGCACACAAAAATGAACACAAGATATGCCCAAAAGTATAGTATATCCACACCAAGGGCGTTATCATCCGGTCGTACTGTCGTAACCATCCTCCTTAGAATGACCTTCAATCCCAACCCTCAACTATCACTCGGCTCTGGCCATATAGGAAAGTTTTATCAAGAAGATACGGCCGTAGCTCAATTCCCAATACTCATACTCTCATCAACACTTACCTTTAAGCAAGAGGATACGGGGAAAGAGAAGACTTGTTAGTGGACTGCAAAGTGCTCATATCATGTGCACAAAACAATCACAGATAGTGGATACACACAAAACTCATAACAAACAACACCAAAACACTGAATCCTTGAGTCTATAGATTTCCTCTGAACATATACATCAGATCATTCTTATCCATCATCATAAAACTCTGCCCACGGCCGCCAACTGCCGAGGAATATCATTACTAATACCTTCCCAATACTCATACACGCATCGAGACTCACCTTTATTAAGGAAGAGGATATGGGGGTAGAGAAAAGATTGTTAGTAAAGTGAGAAGAACTCATATCACGTGCACAAAACAAGAAAAGAATCCACTAACATCCATCACAGAACTCATATCAAACTGTCCCCGAATCACCCGAGTATGACTCATACATATGGACCGAAAATGCACAAGATATAGTTCCACCTCGTCCCTTGAGGGATATCTCATTCCCCGGCACCCTCAATATTCACCCTCTTGCAAAAGGCAGGCAAAGAGATGAACTGATACATATATGCATGATCATATCATATGAATAAACAAATTAATCCTTGCCTCGACTTCTTGTCAGGATGCGTTCATATGATATGTTCAAATCATATAACTAGTTGACAAATATCGATACCATCATTATAACTGAATCTAATACGGCCGTGGACACGTCAAACCCCCAATTCTCCTGGCACATATGATTCTTACCTTTGTTCATACTCTCGTGAGGCATTTACGCCTATCAAATCATAATCTCGTTTATCCCCTGGCCCATCACTGCTACTACTTCCAAGACCAATATCATTATCAAATGATGAACCCAATTCATCAATAACAACCCGTAGAACACTACCACTACTTTTTGTTTTATTTAAATATCTAATCCGCTCGCTACTAACCTCTCCCAATGCAACACTACCATCACTACTCCTTCTTCTCCCCTGTTGTTGACCAAGTATAGATAGTCCATATAAACTTTGGAATGAATTAACATCTACATCCTCAAAGTTAATTCTAGTATGTCCCATACGACAAGTCTCTCTTAAATGTGACATGTATACTAACATACTTATTGATAGGTAATGTTGTCCTTCTGTTAATATATCAATTTGTTGTTGCTCGTTGTTGTTTTTGGTGGCTAAGGGTAGTTGAGATATGGTTTGTGGTGTTGTATCAGATGCTGCTACTCGGGTAGGATCTAATCCCTGTTGTTTTTGCTGCTGTTGCTGCTTACGTTGTTCATTCATATCCTCTCGATCTCTTTGTTTCTGTTTCAATATTGATAATTTCCTATCCCAACTATCCACAACATTACTACTAGTATCCCTCAACATCATATCATTACCATCTAAAGTACTACTACTACGCTCTGATATATCTAAGTTGATACTACTCGAATGCTCACTCCTTAAACCAACATTGTTCAAGCTACTAGAGCTACCCCGTCTCTTAGGCGTGGCTGCAGTATTATTGTTATTTGCAGCTGCTAACATTTTATAATTGTTACTAATATGTATATAGCGGATGGTTCTATATCGCTATCGCTATTGATTGGATCATACTCTATTATATTGTAATATCGAATCTCTCTCTTTATCAACATAAGTTGATATATAGAACCCTTTCGTATCCTAACCTTAAACTGTCTTTTATATTCACTCTTTCTGTAACTGTTTCTAATGAATATCTACTGCTTCTATTTTGTGTCGTTATATAGTGAGATGAGTAATAGTATGGGGAGAGGGGAGAAGGTGAGCTAATAGTATATGACAATTTTTGTGTTATTTGGGGGATTAGTTCGATATGAAGTATCTCGTGTGTTCATAGGACATAGCAGTAAAAAAAGAAATATATACTACGTGTATTATCACCCTATTAGATGAGAGTGTGGGGGTATATCTATTGCAACATGGCGGCGCTAATCTCTACCACCAATTGCGTCATTATTAGAGCAAATAAATGACAAAAATACCGTCTTTTATTCGTCTTTAGTTAGCTTATACTGCCTTACTGCCGAAGAACTGCCAGCTCTACAGTCGAGACCATCAGACGATACTATATGAACACCTCGGATGTATGGAGATTTACAACTTAGATATCGACATATGTACCCATGCCTTACCTATTGCAATTCTTCTTCTACACACTGACACATAATATATCTACGATAACTCACGCTATACTAAACCACCACACATACTGGAATAATGAGGAAGAGGATGGTGTCAAAATCTCTTGGTAATACTCCTGGCATTAAACATACGACAAGATATCTAATCCTCTTCTTTATTTGTATGAGCTACAGTAGGAACTCGTTTAAGATGATGGATCTATTCTCTTCCTATACAAATGAATACTACAAGTCCTATCATATGAATGATATCGATGGTATACAATCATCACCTCCAGCGCTTCTTCCACCAAACACGTCCTTCACTCCTCACATACAAACACTCGTAGATTATTACAAATCGAATTATGAATATTGTCAAAGTCAAGATGTTACTGCCATGAAAGGGTATGGTATCCAGATTACTGTTCCTCCTCCATCAATATCAACAGACAATAATCATCAACAAATAGTGATGAATGAGATTAATCGGGGGTCAACAAAGATAAGGCTTAAGAAGTGGTTACTTCAATCTGTACTTCCTCGTCGTGGTAATATACTACCTCCAGGTGACATAACTATAGCATTTAGTGTGGCCGATAGAGCTAATAATGAAACAAAGAAGACGAAAAAGCAGCGAATCAATAATAAATGTCAATTCTCAAGCTCGGCACATAAAGGACAAAACTCTGTATACAACTTTCAAGATATGTACAATTCAGTTAATAATGTTACATATCCAAAAGCATTACCATGGAAGATACGAGACCCCATTCCAGTCTTTAGAGGGTCCTATTGGGGTGTGCCTTTAAGCACTAACAACAAACATCTGAAGGAGATGATAACTGATGATATGGACTACGAGCAGTTCAACAAGAGTATACTCAAAGCCGGAGAAATGACAGCAACCATCATAAAGGAAAACTGCGAGGGATGGTACCAATACAATCGTGAGACAATAGCTCCAATACTTGATGAGAAGAACAAACTATTACACAAATATAGGAGCCTAGTTGGAAATAACGAGCCGGAGGAAATGATCTCCAAAGTCAAAAAAGAACTCAACCTCAAGAACAAACACGCCAAAGAAGCGATCTCCTTAGCCAAAGCAAGATGGTACAATAAACTATCCACCAAGATACATGACATGAACATGAATCCGAAAGTAGCTTGGGAGTACATTCGCATATTGACTGGAGGAGAGACTGCACATCATAAAAAGACACAAAATATGGCGATGAGAATGGAAAATGGTAAACTGGCCAAAGATCACAAGGACAATATGAAGGTAATGTATCCACACTTCCAACGAGTGTTCAATAACCATAGACCAGTCGACTCTACAATTTTACAACTTGTTAAACAACGGCCCGTTCTTGGGGATATCAACCTTCCTATCAATTGGGACGAGTTCAATAGAGCAGTTAACAAATTGAAGAATGACAAAGCGCCTGGACTTAATGGTATACCTCCAGAAGCATACAAGGCTATGGATGGCGAATGCAGGACTCAAGTGTTCAAGCAAGTATGCGACTTCTTTGATGGCAAGGAAGACTACAATGGATGGCACAAGAGCCAATGCATACCCGTACCGAAGAGTGGAGATCTTTCAAATCCTAACAAATGGAGAGGAGTTATGCTCATGGACGTATGCTCGAAGATCTTTAGTATCATCATGACTGAACGTGCCTTTAAACTGCTTAAAGAACACGGCACAGCGTTTCAATTTGGAGGCACTCCAGAGCTTGGCTGCAGAGACGGGTTATTTACCATTAAGACATTGCTGAATATGCGGAAGAACCATAACATGTCCTCCTTTGTGGCGTTTGTTGACCTAGTAAAGGCATACGACACGGCAAATCATGACCTCTTGCTTCGCATTTTAGAAAGATATGGAGCCCCTCCTCGGTTTGTAGATGCCATAAGCAGGATGTACAAGGATCTAGTTGTGGTTCTCAAGATAGAAAAGAGTGTAGAGGAGATATTACAAGAAGTAGGAGTACGACAAGGTGACAATATGGCACCTGTACTCTTTCTATTCCTTATGTCCGCGTTTGCTGAAACTTTAGAAGAAGAGTGGAAGAGGCATGAAATAGAAGTCGTTACAGTCGGAACTACATCCAGTGTTGATCTTGAGGAAGGAAAAGGTGTAATCAAGAGCCATGCGCCCGACCAATATAAGTCCAAACATCTCACTGCCTTTGAGATCATACAATGTCTTTACGTGGATGATGGCGCCTTCATCTTCTCGAGTAGATCAGAAATGAGCAAGGGACTCGAACTTGTTTACCAGCACTTTGCAAGATTTGGATTGGAAATGCACATCGGCAGAGATGGAGTTGACTCAAAGACAGAATGTGTCTTCTTTCCAGCCCCCAACTTCTTTAGAGATCATCATAACAATGCGGCGTTGGAGGACTTGTCGCCCCAAGACACTTTGTCGGTTCCTGTAGCTGATGACTCTGCTGAGGACAACGACGATATGTATGCCCTCACGGATGCAGAGAGGAAGAAGGAGGAGTCTGAAAAGGCAAGGATTGCAAGAGAAGACAAGATATACGATGACCTAGAAGAAACTCAAGACTTGGCAGTTGCGGATGGCTTCGTATCCTTCACAAGACACTTCAAGTACCTTGGATCATACATCTCTTACAACTTACGAGACGACTATGACATAGAGTCACGCATTGCAGCGGCTAGTCAATCAATGGGTGCATTAAAGAATGTATGGAACAATCCGCACATGGAGATCTACAGCAAGTACCTTCTCTTCAGAGCCATTCCCATGAACCTCCTACTATGGGGATGCGAAACGTGGTCATTAAGACAAGTGCTACTCAACAAGCTCGAAGTATTCCTACACAGGAGTATCAGGAGAATATTGGGTGTGCCAATGTCTCAAGTGAAGGAGGAGAGGATTAGAAACATACATATGCGTCAAAAGTTCTACGACATCCCTCGTGCAAGGAATATGATTGCAGCTCGGCAAATGGACTTCGTCGGCAAAATGGTCCGAGGACCCGACCGTCCAACCAAGAGCATGCTAACTGCATGTTGCCCCAACACTCGTCTACCACAACGTCCACAGTTTCACAACAAAGACGCCCTTGTCAAGAACTTAAAGTTGTTATTTGGTCAAGTCCATGACGTCACGATTGATGATCAAGGCAGCATGAAAGATTGGATTAATGAAGTTATGTGCGAAGAATATTGGAACGGATTAGTTAGATGCCTACTGGATAAAAGTGCTGAACTACCAGAACGACCTGCAACATGGACAAGGAGGAGGAGAAGTCCGAGAAATCATGAGAACAGTGATTATCAACATCCATTTAATGATGATACTTCGCAAGACGACTCATCAAATCAACATGATGACAGGCCTCCATCACCGCCTCGAAGAAGCAGAGTACCACCTCGTCGTCGAAGGGAGGAGGAGAGACAACAACAGGAACGTCCGTATGATCCTGAGATGGTGGGTAGAAGTATGTATGATTCGTTTAAAGTACTGGGGCTTGGACTAGGAGCATCTGAGGCTGAGGTTAAACAGAAGTATAGAGAATTATCTCGGCTATATCATCCAGACAAGCATGATACCGCCAAGACAGGAATGACGGATGAAGAAGCTGAAGAGTTCTGCAAGTTGATCAACAACGCTTATTCACACCTAAGGGAGATAGTATAAGCCGAGGAGAGCCGAGTGCATGCCTTTAACTTTTCCTTCTCTCCTTTCTCTTCTGAGGTATCTTTAAGAAACGTCAACCAACGACTTTTTTCGCCCATCTTAACATCAAAACAACTAACACCACCATAATTTCACAATCAAACACAAATGATCATCAATCTCAACAGTAGTACACTATTCAACGTCATCGAATTATTACACCCCAAGGACATCGCAGCATTATCAGCCACCTGCCGCCAATTTCGAGAAGAACTTAGAACCGACCGAGAGGAATACGAAGAATACAAATTGACAAACAAGTTACGTTGGTATGAATCTTGGCAATACATTGCAATCAGAATTGAACGCTTGCACTATGAAGACAAACAGAAACCCTTCGTACCGCCACGAGACCGCACCGGCTGCACATTCGAAACCGAATGCTGTAACTTCTGTAATGCCGAATGCAATGATGAAGGACAATGGATTAGCTTCGGCTGGACCAAGCGATGATGTCTACAAAATAAAAACTAAACGAGTAGTATTCAATAATATCACCAATGTTACAACATCCAATCAAATAACCCTCCCGAGAGAAGTAGTTGACAGAAAGTATCGCAACAACATTAAATTACTCAAAAACTCAAAATTGCAACAAACTCTATCGACATGAATTGTATTACTTGTACTCGGCGGCTGGTCCAAGTGCGGTTTAGGATTCACCAACGTCACCGAATACATTACCTCTAGTCACAGCTCAGATGGAAACATTGGCTCTGATGGATTTCTCATAGCTTTTTTAGATGGGAAAACTGGAAAGATAGTACAGACTGATATCACTTTCCTAGAAGGACGTCGGTCAACAATTGGTGATGAACTCCATCCAGTAGGCAGTGAGGAGTTTGATACCAGGAGTGGCACAAACTCGTCATTATCCAACACCGATTATGCTCTCGTCTTCTCAAAATGTCTAGGGTACGGTGGGGATGCTCTCAAACAAAGCAACAAGCACTTTGTACGCGCCATACATCAAGATACCTACGATGTATCAGCACTACTTCTACTTATTAGTGTCGCTGACCCCACGGCAGAAAGCAAACTATATCGTCGTCTAACAAGATATGCGTTACTACTATCAACCCATGCAACCTGTCCCCAAGTACTACAACAAGGATACAGCCCCGAGACACTAGAGTTCATCAAGAGCATTGGTATTGACAAAGTCTCCCGCTTCCTCACATTCAGGACACGTACCGTCATTGGAGTCATTTATGGGATGTGGAAACTTGATGCAGTAACAGAAGAGTTCTGCAAGGCCCTCCCTCCTCTAATGAGAGACCATTTGTTAGCCATCCGAGATGGAGAACATGTGACTGCGATACGTGAGGCTGCCTGCCCAGATACAAACTGGATGCGCATAATGGTTGAAAACCTGGCAGACTGCACACCCAACTACGCAAGCGACTTCGAATCACAACTCAGCATCTTCAAACACTACATTGCAAAGTGGTGTCGTGTATTCCTCGGCAACTACGCGAGGCAAGGAGAAGTTGTCGAAGCCAAACGTGAGATCCTCAAGGCGTTTGGATGTGATAGAGACTGGATGAAACACCGATACATGATGTATGGACATGATATTGACAAGGGATTCGATGTCTAATCTTCTCGCCCCCCCCCCACCACCACCCAAGTTAGTTATTAGATGGACAAGTCTTTTTATGTTATATGTGAACAATCAAAGTGGAATCATGAAAAATGAAATTTTAAATATGTGATAGCAAATAGGAAAATATAGCAAGTACAGTAACAGATCACCGCCGGAAACACTACAAAGATGAACTGCAAATGATTACATTAACAGTTCATTAGTGGAGCCGGACCCTCACGGGAAATCTGTAATCCAATGACACCTAGTCAACCTAGGCCTAGAAAGTTAATAAACTAAGGATGAAAACTGAACTGAACTGAACTGAAGTTGAATAAACTTGCTACAATGGAACTACAACAACTTATGAATAATGACGGATATGACAAATCAGCTGCACATGATATAGTTAAGGAAACATACTTTCATCGTTTGTTAAATAATGAAGATCAGGTATATGGTCGTAACAATTCACGATATCAACGTCTTAATTTGGTATACACTTCTATACAATATCCGACATTAGGTAAGTAGAACTTAATTGTGCACAATGGTCACAGACCACCCGGTGATTTGGGCGTTGTTCTGATTGTGAAACCAATTGATGAATGTATACTCACGTGGCTGTGGATTGAGATGAATTGTGCATATGATATGGTTTTGCACTTTCACTAACAAATGCTAACCCACCCTACCTTCCTCTCTTCTTGGATATGATTGTGACCATTTGTGGAATTGACTTCCGATTCCCTTAGTCAATGCACGATTCATACACAGCAATAGCAAGGTTTGGTCACATAACGCTACTAATGGTCTGGATCGGGTGTTACCCTTTGATCCATTACCAGAAGATGTTTACTACACGAATTATCAAACACATATAGGTAAGTATAGACTGAGCCGTGAAATTCACATGCTCGTATCTTCCAACTCTCCTCATATGTCACTTGTCCCCATTCTAAAGTCTTGGGTGGTTTTGGAGCGGCCTTTAGGTAAGTTTATACCAGGCATATGGCCTAGATATATCATGATATGTATCTTTGTTGCTATATATTCGTGCCTTAAAATCGCATGTTCGTATCTTCTCTCCTCATACACAGACTTGGAAGGATACTATCTCAGGGTATAGCTGTTGTACTGCAAGAGTATCCTTACGAAGAATGGTTCACTCATCTCATGGAACCATACGTCCATTATATTCCATTGACGCAGAACCTATCTAATCTTCATAAAACTTTACATTGGATACAAGATAATCCAAAGAAGGTACATGAAATTGCCATGAATGGCAAGCTGTTCTATGACGAGTATCTAGCCCCGGATCGAATGAATGACTTCTATTATGAGTTGATATTTAGATTACTTCTATGCAGTGGTTGAGGAAATATGTAAGGATCGAATTTTGTTAGAATAACTCTTAGAGATTAGAATTGTACTATATACCATTTAACTAGCACCTCTTGACCCGCCGAACTCCTACTCTCCTAGAGCGATACTATGATGTAAAGATTGGCACATTCTCTACCGTTTCATCACAACGTTTTTTATAGGTCTCAACAAACCGATCGTTCCTCATGTTCCACATAGCTCGTCCGCCGCAACCTGTAGTCTTTGGTTTGTATCTGTCTTGCCATTCAGATTGATACTCTCCTTCTCTGTTCAGAATGAGGTCTTGTATATCTGTTTCAAACTCCTCGTCTGTTATTGGATTTGATACATTCCCAAACATATCGGGGGAGTAGTTAGCTATTGGAGTGTATATTTCTTGGAAATGATTCATCTGTCGAACCATGCCTTGCTTCAGAACGTCAGATTCAATATACTTTTCAGTATGAAATACTTGCCAGAAATGCACCGGAGGAGAAGCCGATGATGATGAGTGGAATGCTCTATCTATACAACCGAGGATATCAAATTCACTAGCACCTAATTGCATGTATGAAAACTCATGTCTGCAAAAGAGTAACTCATGCTTGAATCTGCTATTAGCCCAACTAGTCGCTTCTCTATTCGTCATGGCAACTATTGGACTTGATGCACGATACCTCTTAGACAATCCCAATATTTGTTCTGACAAATATGGATATGGCGTGTCAAACAGCCCAACAATACCACTCTGTATCAACTTCTTTAGGTGATGAAGTACATCATCTTTCCAATCACCAAGGGATGTACTGCATAACTCTGTTTCGGTAGATGTTTCATTATTCTTGGTGGTCAACAATATAGCCGCAGCACCTTCTTCTTCTCCTTGTTGGACATGTATCTTCCCCATTTCATGATACTTACAACATCTTCTTGCAATTTCATACAATCGCATAATATGAAGATGAGATTGTAATCCTTGTACTACATCATCATCTACACCATGTATACCTTTATCTTGTGATACACAGTATGCTAAATGATGAACGGATGGAAACCCCTTTCTGCATGCAGCATGATTCAAGGTCTTAGTACCACTACTCCCAGGACTTAGATGAAAGAAGAGTGGTGCCGAGGATATATGATCTTCACCGCTGGATACTACTACAGCCCTGGCTGAATCGGTCAGCTGCTCCTGCCCTTCTTCTTCTTCTTCTTCTTCTTCTTCTTCTTGAGTTATTGACGTATCTACATCTACTAAGGCATTGATTGAATACCTCTCCACTGCATATTGGTATAACTCAATATCCAATTGATTCCTCTCATTGAATAATAATCTCATCTCATCCGATTTACTTCGTATTTCATTATACCGTTCATTTTTCTTCAAGTAGTTATTACTCTCCTTGGGCATCTTCTTCTTCTTCTCGACAGATTGATTATTAATACCAGCATGACCAAAATGATTCCATATCTTATTAATATTAACTTGTTCACCATCCTCAAGTATAAGGACAGTATCAAATGTATCCAATACTTTCTTGGCAATATCTAAATGATCTCGTGTTAATTGTTTGTTGTCTTCTTTATCATCGACTACCCGATCTGATATACCATTTAACATACGGACATAATAATTATCATCTAATATACCTGGCCATAACGTATATCGATTATTATGAAAAACACCCGTATGATTTACCATCCAATTTTGTAATGTATTATCTCCTTCACATGTTATATTCTTATTATGACATTTCATCCATAATTCTCTTTCATATGTTGATTTATATCGATTCCAGGGATTACGTAACTGTGTTAGTTTGTACACCACATCATTGTTATCTAGTTGTTGTGATACTTGAGGTAATAAGTAATTATATTCAAGATTTAACATATCAATACCATTCGAATAGTACTCATTCCAAAAGTTTGGATTTGATAATGTGACATCCTGTAGTACTGCATTCATAGATGATAGTTTTAACATATTCCAATCTTGTTTAGCTGAGTATAATAATCCATTATTGTAATGTTGTATAGTACGTTTTTGTAACTTTTTATTGGTTATTTTGGATATTATGCCATTGGAATTTAGATACGATATAATGGATGTTCCGCCTGCTTTATGAAAATGTAGAAATAATGTTAATTTGTCACAAACTCTTTGTTTTGTTGTCTTCTTCTTGCATATGTATTGTTGTTGTTGTTGTTGTTGTTGTTGTTGTATCTTTGCTGAGTAATCTACTGATGGCTGTTGTAGCAGTTGTTGTTGTTGTTGTTGTTGTTGTTGAGGTGCGGCTATAGTAGTACGAGTAGTTAGATGATCATTGTATTGTAAAGCTATTCTCCAAGTCGTTGTACTACGATATACCGATAATATACTCATAAGAAGAATTAAAAAGAATAAAAGAGCCAAACTATTGTTGTTTTTACCAAATATGCTGCTGCCACCGCAATTCTTTTGATAGTCGTTGTGAGTAACTCCTCCTCGGCCTCGACCTCGAGGTTTGGACAATCCAACGAGTTTCATTATAATTATATATATTGTTTTGTTTTAGTTTATTAACAATAGATAAGCTCTAGAGGCAAAGTTTATATTACTGGAGAGAGAGATTTTTATATCATACTGTATATTGTTAACTACACCGTGATAATATATCTTTAGGCAGTTTGGCCGTAGTGAGGGATGTTGATAACTGCCATCTAGATACTTACAGTAGATGGCACCCCGGTATCCTTTTTCCCTAGCCGGCCTATGAAGCAATTGCCTATCGCCTATCGCCACTAATCTACGTGATCTTATGGTTGCAGCGCCACTATATATACTCTCCTGAGTACTATGTAGATTTAGGCCCACAGCAAGTAACCTGAGAATAGGTCTAGCAGAGTAAATAATCCATCATGACTGCTGGATTGAGAAAGAGACAAAAGAAGTCGATATCAGCAACAACTGCTACTTATACACTTATTTTCTTAGTCTTTTTATGTATATTGAGATTGAATATTAGTAGATACTACTGGGAGTTGTATAAACTTGGTCTGAATGATGATCCGGAGCAAAACGTAGTACTACCCATCAACAACATTCAAAGACAAGATGCATTAAACATTAGATATATATTTGGTCATAGCACCGGACATAGTGGAACAACAACACTTCACTCAGTATTATCCAATACAAATGGTTGCCCGTGGGATAATAATTCTACAGTAGTATTATCAAAAGTTGAACGGATTGCACCCGGTGAAAAGAAATGGAGTCATGATTCATCTTGTAATCATACGAATAACAATCTTATACCATTCTTTCATTCTTTGATTCAAGAAGAAGTAGCAGCGGCAGTAGTTGGTAGTGGTAGTGATAATAGCAACAACATAAAATATGCAATGTATATTGATATCGGTCATTGGCATAATCGAGGGAGGGCAATTGAATGTTTGGCAAAAAGTTTAAGTGACCAAGCTACATTCATCCATATACGACGCAATCGATACAGTATTGCATCTAGTTTTACACATCTCAAAGAAACACCATGTATGATCGATAATGGCGGTATGAAACATCCGGGTGTGGCCGTTTGTCCTCGATCGGGAGAACGAGCTGGTCCAGTGAACCTGCCCTTGGACGATTCGATTTGGGATTCATTTACACCATTTCAACGCTTTCTATGGTATGCAGATGAAATGGAACATCGATGGTATACTCTAAAACAAATGTTTGATAATAATAATGGAAGTAGTTATAATTCACCTACATTTTATGAAATAGAGTGGCGAAATGGAGTAGAATTTGAAGAGGGTGCTCAATATCTTCGACGGAAACTTGGTTGTTTGGAACAAGATACAATAGTCGTCGATAATAAGAGAAAACATGTTAAACATGTTACACAAAGTTTGAACTGTTCAAGTATGATAGAGCAAGACTTACAATATCAACAGCTAATGAATTATACGGATGAAATATCAAAATTGTTATTTCGATCGTCACCGTTTGGGGATATAAATGAATGCTTTGAAAGTAGAGATGATCTTGTCACGATTATACACAAATTCTCTAATATCTATGGATCGAAGATAGGATTGGAGTGGTTCTAGTAGTGTACGGCAGTAGCGTGGGAGAAGTAAGAGTAAAAAAAGATCTAGGATGTAGGATACCGCTTCAACTATTTCTTACTTTGCAAAAATGACAGTGGCCCTCCTCTATTGCCAATGTCTCGTTGTTCTAGCTGGTGGCTCAATAGCCACCTTATTATCATCAATGAAGAGAGATGTATTTTAATAACTCGGCCTTCCATAGTTGTTGTTTGTGATACTTGTCACGTATCGATATTTATATCTCAAAGCATGGGATTTATATTATATATCTTAGTCATTGTGGAGGGAGTGATTTAAAACTAAAATTTTGAGTTGCTTCGTTCTCAGCCAAGGAGGCACCAAATTTAGTAGAATCTTTTAGACGACACATCCAAATCCGGAGCCCCGTCGAGGGCTGTCATTGAAATAAAAGAATAAAGACAATTGATTGCTGAATAGATGATTAGGTTCATTTCTGAAGCATCAATCTCAAGTCCAAAAAAGAGGCTTGAGGCCCGCCCATAATTTTGGATCCCACAGAGGCGGGTTGTCTAGAGGAGGAAGGATAGCCTTTGAGGTGTGCTGCAAAGATGAAGAACCTATTTGGCATACATTCATTCTGTCAGGGTATAGAGTGGAGGTATGAGCTGGGTATCAAACGATGACAGATTCGACTTCAGTCTTATTTCAACTTCTAGAGTTTGCCTGTTTGGCATGCAATTCTCTGCGAGTACACATGATATGTGCATAAATGTGGAGTGTTAGCATGAGCCGGGAGATCAATAATGATCTACTCTAAAGAGCCCAACACATTATGGAGGAGAACAAGGAGTATATGTGTCGGTGTAGATGTTATGAAGTAGTGAAAGTGGAAGATAAAGCCTCGTGAAACTACGACAGTTTGATTGTCTTGTTGCCGCAATCAAGTTGGTTCTTTTGTATAACTTTCCCAACAAGGAGCGGTGAGGGATTCCGGAGATATACGATACAGGCGAAGAACGAACCCGTGCCTAAGATGGCCAGAATCTTGGGGTTGGTCTCTCGAAGTACTACTAATAACCTGACTGAAATAGTACAAGGCTGAAAGAGATAGGAGAAGTAGATAGAGAGCTTTGGTACGCTGAATCTCTCTTGTAATTGGAAAACTACTCTCGAAGCACACCCACTATATCCGTACCAACTCATCTAACATCTTATGAGTTGGCTCGAGTCACTGAGCCTCGCTCATACTAAGGAACAAGTCAATCATATACGAGATAGAAGGCAGCGAGATAGGCGTCTAGAGGTAGATATAAAAGTCCTTAAGCTAGTTAATTCAATTCAATTCAATTCAATCTTAGTCATTGTAGCAGTTTCTTTATTATCTATCATTACTGCTGTTAGTTGCAATTTAGTAACTGCAAACAATACAAACAACTATAATGACAACAAGAGCAGAAGCAATCGAATAGATGAACAACAACGACGACATCTAACAAATATCAACAATGATGGAGACAATCTAACTCCATTTATAGTCGGGGGTACCGAAATAACTAAAGGTGATTATCCATATCTTGTATCAATTGGTAAATCAGGACGTAGGGGTGGTCATGGTACGTAGTTGTGTTGTGAGCTAATGTGTTGTTGTATGGTTGTTGATATGTATGTATAGCTCATATTTAATAACTCTCTCTCTCGTATATAAATATAGCATGCGGCGGATCGAAGATACATGATCGGATTGTACTAACTGCTGCTCGTAAGTTCATATTGTGTTTATAGTCTCTACAGATATATCTTACTATGCTTTCAATCATAACAATCGAACTAACGTATGGGCATTGCAATCTAACTCATATCAAATTATAGATTGCTTTACAAGCGGAGATCAATTCGATGGCCAACTAGATTATGTTGATTTTAATAGATACAATATCAACGATGATACTGAAGATTATATACGACGATATATCAGTCCAATAGAAGGTGAACCAGGTCACTCTAGTACGATCTGTTCCGGAGCGGTACCCTCAAAAAATTGTACAATCTGCTTTAGAAAATTTGCAAGGTAATAAGATACCTATTTCTTTCTAGAATACCTTTCTGAGTTGAAGTGGTGGTATTTGCTATCGACCATAACTCATTAAATATGATATATATGACAATCCCCTCATGACAAATATTGCTATATATCACTTGAACTAAGACTTCTGAAGTTGGCATATGATAAGATTGACTTTTCATTTTTTGACCTTAGTAGCCTGGCTCAGGCTGCTATATATTTGCAATACTGCGTCCCACGTTGGATTTGGCTCCAAGCGGTTGCAATATTCGAATTCTACGTGCAATTTTAGGTAGGATAGGGTATTATAAGCTTTGATATGGTCATATTTGATGAATATATTGCAAAAGTTAAGTGCTGCATTAACCACCTACAATTTTGCAATTATGAGACTTCTAGGCTAAATATTGGCTCCTGTGCTCAATTTGGCGGAATGAGACTACTATTATTGGATTCAGCATGGAATTCTGGTTCAGATAGGTGTTGCCCAATATTCTGTTCGACAATATTGGCCGCTAGTAGTCCCTCGATGGCCGAAATTGTACCAATCTCGTTAACATTTTTGGGGGTACCGCTCCGGAACAGATTGTTGCGGAGTGGGTATACGAAATGATGAAATGATGTACAATTATATCATACGACATCCTTCATATAATGATACATCAAATGATTATGACTATGCTTTGATTGTATTAGACGAAAGTGAGGCAATTGAATTACCAAATCTAGCATTGAATTTCGATATTAATGTTCCATTTACAGAACAAGAATTACAAGTTATTGGATGGGGTGTATTAGAAGAGAATGGATTTGGTCCTGACGTACCGCATCAAGTTACTAAAAGTTATATTACAAATGAACAATGTACGTCAGATCCGTTCAAGTATGAAGAGGGTATAATTACACTTCACATGTTATGCGCTGCGGATATAGATGGGGATGATAATGAAGAGGATAGCTGTCAGGGTGACAGTGGTGGTCCATTATTGACGGTCCCAACAAATGAAGAAGAGGAGCCAGTACAAGTTGGGATTGTAAGCTGGGGATTGGGCTGTGCTAGGTTTCCCTATCCAGGAGTGTATGCTCGTATCGAACCTCCTCAATATCCATCACAAACGATCAGAAGGACGACCGAGGAAGAAGATGGTTTGGGTTGGATTGTAAGTACCATATTAGAACGAACGGGAGAGGATATAAACCCTACAGCTACTACTTCAAGCACGTCCAGCAGTACGGAATCTCCTCAAACTACAGTCTCGTCAGGCACAACAGTAATAACAACTACAATAGCCTCGGGCGGAGACACATCAACTACTACAGATAGTACAGTATCTCCCCCCTCTACAACAACAACGACAGTCTCGGGAAAGTCTAATAAAAGTCCCAAGGTTGTAGAAGATGACGGAGAAGAAGGAGATAATGAAAACAATACTACTAGTAGTAGCAGCAGCAAGTCATCCAAAGCGGCCAAACGAGATAATAATAGGAGATGTAATAATGAGGAAGGATGTATAAGGAAACGTATTAGAGCACATGCCAAGTATGATGATGTATCGTTCAATCTACCTACTGATGATGAGGAAGAAGAGGAGTAGATACTTCTGGCACAAGTCTTCAAAGTAGATGAGGGTGAACGAAAGTCTCAAACTGAGAGGATACTAGTTGATATTCCAAACTCTCCAATATTTGATTTGTGCACATCTTGTGTCTCTTTTTTGCCGGCCTGTCATAAAGGTAGTGTAGATCTTAATGGACGTATTTATATACTTCACAATTGTTAAAATAGTTAATACTGATCAATGCACACACAAACTCCCATCATTCTCATTTCCTACCTACACTATTGTGTACCTTTCATAATCTATTCCCCCCAACGTACTATTAGAACAAACCTTTACTTTTAATCTTTCGAAGTAGATGTTTCACCCGTGATTCTGCCTTCCTTGATGTTTTATCTGTTACGAGCTTGATATTGGTTGGTAGTTGATTCTGCCCTTCTACTGAATGTGGACATATCGTCAAGTGAGTCAGCCGCAGCATAGAGCCAAGTTGCTCAAGATTTGCATCAACTAGATTTCTACAAAGGTACAACTCAAGAGTATTGAGAGACTTCAATTGTAGAAACTGTTCGAGATGAGACTCGTTAACTGCATCAAACCTGTGTAAGGTCAACTTTTCTAATGTTTGTATACTTGTTAGATGGATGATGCTTGTCTCCGATAGTGCGTGGCAGTTCCAAAGTGAGAGCTCGACTAGACTAGGAAGACTGCAAATCGTTTCCAATAGGCCATCAGTGAGTAGCGTATCGTATATTAACAACGAGCGTAGGTTATTCAAGCTTCCGATGCTATCAAGAGGATGAGTCATAATCATATTAACATCCGGTAAATCAATGTCTGAACCTTCACTAAGACTTGATGGACTAACCGATCTATTTCCACTTCCAATACTAGCAGCAAATGTACTCTCCTCATCTGCATGAACAGTAATAATTCTACTACTATTTGTAGCATGTTCACCTTCTATACCAAAGCGTAGTCTTAAGACAAGAGATTCGAGTAATTGAAGATTGATAAGCTGGTCAGCGATGTTCACCCCAACATTGTTATATAATTGAAGTGATAGATGCCTAAGATGATATAGCCTTGACAAATCAATATCATCTCTAACTTTTCCGAAGATTTTGAGTGTTCTCAGACCAGTCATAGATGCCAAAGAATCGAAATCATTTTGGCATAGAGTAACCATTATCAAAGACAATTCCTCGATTCTTTGCATGTTGGTAAGTCGATGAAGTTCTCCTTCTAGTAGACGACAATGAAGTAGACACATCTTCTGCAATGACTCCCTCCCAGTATCAACGAGAAGAGATAAGTGACGTCCTTCGAATGAAGAGAGAGCAGATAGACACAGCTCTTCGAGATTAGAGAGTCTTTGCAGTGGCTCCATTCCGACGCCCTCGTTTAGTTCAACGTTTCTCATGCTAAAAGATCTCAATCTTCTGTTCGAACAAACAGCTGTCAATATACGATTGCTTAAGAGGGTATGTTCATCGAATTGGCCGTCTCGATGTACTATATTAGCTCCCTGATTAGCTGCTTCTTGTTCTACAGCGTCGTTCCTATCATCATCCTCTTCTTCCCAAAAATCAGAGGCATCAAGTGGCGATAATGGATGGTTTGGGACAAACTTAAACTTTTCTAATTCTGGTAAATTAGAGAGCATGACAAAGAAATGTTTGACGTCGTCAGGGTCGTTGCATCTTCTCAACTTTAATGCTCGTAGACTTTCCATTCTACCAAGAAGATGTGTCTGAGCAGTAAGTATTGCGCATTTTGTCAGCTCCATGGTCTTGATGTTCTTGATAAAGTTAGGATATCCTCCATTTCGGCCGTACTGAACAGGACCCTTGTACACTTTCAATGTTTCAAGTGAGTCCATAGAGCCCAGGGTATACAAGAAACTGTAACTCGACGGATTAGCTATAGTCAATGTATGAGATTGACTTGTACACTTTGTAGATTGAAAGAACTTGTTCTTGATACCATTGACCGCTTGAATGAAGCTACTTGATGCAAAGTTAAGAATTGGTCGGCGGAACGAAGCTTGTAATTGAGTTGCGGTATACCTCTTCAAGAAACTCCTACACTTTTGATATGATATGTTAGGAAATGTAACCTTGGCTCGTCTTATCATCATGGCATCACTAAGCTTGGGAAACGCTAATCGAAGTGCTTTGATTTCATCTACATGTAGGTATTCGGACACTACGATCAATGGCACACCGGCCAAGCTTTTAAAGTCAATACTCGACTGGTTAATGTTTCTATCACTCTCATCTACCGATTCTATTGCTCGGTCCTTTGTTGTGAATGATAATAAGTGTTAGTTAACGTATAAACAATGTAAGCAATACAACATTTAACCTCCGACTTACTACGACTACGAATCGAATAGGTTGTTTTGCAAATGCCAACAGAGTGATTGCTGCAGAAGCAAGCCTTGGCCGCTTTGGAGATGGAAGTTGCTCAGAACTAGAGGGTCTCTTGCGGGTAGTTACGAGTGTATCCTTGCTACCCATATCATCTTTACCTGAATGAGATGACGCTAGTAGCATCAAAGCCGACTCTACACCTCGGTGATCATGTTGAGAGGAGGGCTGCTGGCTT
>Ga0214480_100302_pt1 | contig 24784 bp, 29 predicted proteins | sample M1_20Mar14CPVII9_3_FD_165042 | JGI IMG/M metagenome (GOLD analysis project Ga0214480, IMG submission 165042) | Marine eukaryotic communities from Monterey Bay, California, United States - M1_20Mar14CPVII9sort6BwellE17 | ecosystem: Environmental > Aquatic > Marine > Unclassified | place: USA... | reverse complement strand
ATGACCGGCACTCAGGGATTCTCAGATGAAGGTCTCTAATATCTCATACTAATTCCTACGTTATTTCCCCAAGAGCTTCACTTTGTCATCTGTTTTCAGCATATCTGCAGGACCAAGTCGATTAACATGAACTTTTGCTGGAAATAATAACAAGTTCGTGTCCTTGACAGCAAGGCCGTATACTTTCAACGCATCAGAATCATTACACAGATCTAGATCACTTGGAGTTGGGGTATGGAAGTACACCTCGTCGAAACCTCGGCTATCCGAATCAATAGTGATATCGAACGTTGGATCAAGCAACATCCTGGCAGTGATGACATTGCCTCCACTCTCTTGGGCTGCACGGGCACGCATACGGGCTGCAGCATCTCTGGCTCCTTGTGCACGAGCCTCACGAGCCTCATCATGTTCTTTTTTTGCGGCGATTCTCTTCGAGAAGAAACGATTTACAAAAACAATGCAATTGGCTTCATCCAGTACCCCGTGAGAACCATCTGCATATTTCTCCAGCACACGACCAAGACTTGACACAATTGCCTATCAATGTGTGAAACATGTGTGTTGTTAGGGAAGACCTTATATATAAACAAAAGACAAAGAACCCTGCTTCGCACTTACCTTGGCAATAGTGTACTTCTCGGATTCATCCCCCGACATATATTCCTCCAATCGTTTATCAATTTTATCATACAAAGATCCTGCTAGTACAGTTAGGCCTGATACCCTTTGAACAACAATATCACCTATATTAGGCTTGTCAGCGCCTGTGAAAGATGCATCTTTCACTGCTTTCTGTAATTTCCTCCACTCTGATGCCCCTTTACCTCCAGGTATGTTATCTTTGCTCTGTCTCTTGCCATTCCATTCGGTTTCACCAAATACATGGGTAGCATTATAACGAATGTAGCCAGTTACCTGTGAAGCTGGAACACCTAACTCAAAGCATTTAGCAACAGCAGTGGTGAATTGGCGCGATGCCCCCGTCCCCGATTTTGGGTAGGTAGCTGCGGCCAAAACAAGAGCAGTCAGTTGTTTTGATGAGAACTTGTTAATCAACTTGCCGCTTGCTGATCCTGTACCTAATTTTGACTGTCTGACTGCCTCCTTCAGTGCGGCGGCAGCATGAACAGTAGGAGCGGCAGTGGCTGCAGAGGATGAAGTACCCACGGCAGTGTTGGATACGGCGGCAAGGGATGACGAACCACCACCGGCGGCGGCGGTGGCGGCAAAGGATGACATATCATTACGACTATAATAGATAGATATATAGGATGTGAGTGTATGATATATACATATACACATCAAATATCAACAAACAATACAACATAACTTACGGGGTTGCAAATGACGATAAACTGGCAGCGGCAGACTTCAATCCTTGCCATAAACCACCACCGGTGTTGTCACCATCGTCCTCTTCATCACTGTCCACTAAATCGATGACGACCTCTTCATCACTGTCCTCTAAATCATAACGGCGTCCTCGACCACCTCGACCACTTCCGCCACTCAACTTTTTGAATGACTTGGTACCATCATCAGAACTAGGCGGCCTCTTCTTACCGGCGGCGGCAGGCTTCTTCTTACCGGCGGCGGCAGGCTTCTTCTTACCGGCGGCGGCCCCGGTAAGGCCGGCGGGAAGCAAAGGTTGCTGCTCATTTGCAATAGCAGATGATGTAGACGATGCATGTTGAGGTGGTGACAACTGGTTCTCTTCGTCATCACGTTGAAGAAGTTGTATTCTATCTTGACGAACAAACTGTACAAGTTTCGGATATTTATTAGTGATATATTGTACGGCATCGACAATCTTCTGTCCTTCTGAACGATGATCGTCATTAAGGAGGTTCTCCCCTCGTACTTCTTCAGCACTTTTATCTAATGCTACAGCTATAGCATGTGGTCTTATAGGAACAGTGAAACATTCCTGCACACCCTTATCCAAATCACTGATCAAATGAGCCTTAGGCAACAACCGAAATAAACACCGGCAAAATCGACGGCAGATGCGCTGCAACATAGAACGTAAACCCATGTTGTTTGGTAGTAATATCTCGGCCTATATCGTTAAATATACTACAGAGACTGTAATTTGTGTTGACTTCGATTTTATTATGAGAGTCTACTGCCATTAAATGACTACTTACGTCACAACCAGCTGTAATCCATTGGGGAAGTTTGGGGAAATAACGTAGGAATTAGTATGAGATATTAGAGACCTTCATCTGAGAATCCCTGAGTGCCGGTCATGACAAAATCAAATCACTAACCCTAGAGATTCTGACTTACTATGTTGAAGATGAAGTTTGAGGATGAAGTTTGGTTTGTCACGTACTTTTAAAACCCTAGTGACTAGGATTAACCTTGCACTAACTATGTGACAGTGACAAATGCTGGATATTCAAAATGAACGTAGGGTGAATAGGAATTAGTAGGATGGGGCTATTTCGTAGAAATATCTTGCTTAGTCTTAGCCTGATGTTACTTTGTACTGCTCCACACAACCAAACATTCCACTTGGAGTTCTATCAAATATATTAGACACTGTTGGACAACAGACATTAAATTCCGACCCATGCATTATAATCCTAAGGGAAAACTAATCCACTGCCACTGTCTCATCATGCGCCCCCACAATTAAACCTCAACAAGCACAGGAAAGACCTCACCCACTACACGCTCGGGATGAATCCAACCAATCCTCTCGTCTCTACTATCAATGCTTTCTCCTTTACCACGGTTATCACCCAGTACATAAAGAAATCCATTTGCTGGCTGTAGAATAAAAAGAAAATACATTGTGAGACGCGTACGAAAATAAATAACATCACAATATTATTAACTCACGTTGATTCTTACGACACGCTTAATGATATAATCAATATCATCATCAAACCAACCATCTTCAGGAATTATTAATACCATAATATCTGTAGTAATCGCGCCATTAATTTTAGCCACAGAATATGGGTCGCCATGATACAATGTTGGCACCATCGAATTACCCTCGGAGACGCCATCGCGCATGCCATCGATATGACCAAAGAATAAATTAACTTTATCCAACAACCAAAGGAGATTATTACGACGAGCACTTGTTTCTGAATAGATGATAAAGCACATATTTATTATTATTAATGAAAGAGATGAGGTGAGCAAGCCAAGAGTCAATAAAAATTCACACAAGATTAAAAACTTACTCAAAATCTAATCATATTAGTAGTATTGCCGATTTGGCAAAGAGTTTAGTTTAAAGATGTTATACATCCATATTTCCAACGTATCCTTACTAGATTTATCCCGATCAACAAGGTATTGATTTCTATACCGCTTTGATCTACTGATTGGTACTTGCCAATGATGATGTTTTTGTTGAAATGCACCAACTCCCCGACTTATTAAAATGATATAACATTGAATAAAGTAAATAGCTTGCAATATGAAAGATATGTTCATCTTTAAACCCATTGTAACTCTGCAGTTTAACTAGAAAAAGATTCAACGACGAAGAGAAAAGGATATATTCAATACGTTGAGAGATGTTGCATGAGCAAAGCAAAGTAGTGTATGATCAGCACTTTTAGTGCATATAAAGTATCAATATATACCATTTTGGACACTTTAAAGTGTCAAAGCATACTAAACACATAGTATGTAAAGTACTAAACGAGTATTTATTTCAGAATTTGATAATTGAGAGTGCCAATAACATTAGCACTCACTGACGTCTAAAGCATTTTTTATTTAGAAAAAACAATATCGTAGCCATCCATCGATATCGAATAATAGGCAACAGGCGGCCGTAATACTATCCTCATACCCCTAAACAGCAATAGAAGTTCATCATGATACTAAGATCAACCATTATCGGTAGCGGCGTAGCCATCACAGCTCTTCTCTCTACAAACTGCAATGCATTCACACCACAACATTATCATCGAACATCCATCACTACCACACAATCAACAAAACTACATCAACAACCTCCACAGCAATTCTACGATGCAAATGGTAATCCTATATATCCTGTTCAATTCTACGATGAAAATGGAAATCCGATATATCCCGATCAACAATATCAAGAGGAACAACCATCACTCATATTAGGTAACATGGCCGAGGAAATGGCAGCGGCAACGTCTGGAGTAGACGTACCACTAGACTACCTAGCCTTAGCACGAGAACGTGCCGCTGCTAAGGTAGAATCGTCAAACTCAGATTCATCCGACGAGGAATGGTTTCAAATGGCCGATGAGAAGAAGAGACAATTTACAAATCCAGATATAGATTGGGAAAATTTTGATCCTGCTGATACTGAATTAGATGAAGCAAATGCTGCTGCCAGGTTAGGAGGTGGAGGAGAGGAGAGTGGTGATGATGTTGTACAAATGGAAGAGTATGGTGATGGGGGTATTATGATGACAGAAGGGGGATTGGTCGTTGATAATGTCGAGGGCGAGGATGGACCACAGCTGCTGATCTGATTATCTATATTGCTGATGTGCACATGTGCTATGTGTACTTATTTTGAACCTCTGATTGGATGATGATATAATAGAAAAATGCAAGCATCAAGACGGAATCTGAGAGACTTTAATGCAAAATAGAGAGGAAAGTATGATTCTATCAAAAGTACACTTATCTATAGTCTATACTCTTTTCTTATAATAGACATACAATAGCCTCGAGCTTTATCGTCTTCCCCTCCCCCGCTTGCCTCCACCAGCAGATTTCCTTCTCTTTTGAGGTCTGGAACTTTGTATTTCATTATACTTTCTCTTCGCATAACTTGAAACAGTAGAATCTGCCATAATCTCCTCAGTCAAGTTCTGTCTCCTATCACGCTTGGCCAATCGACTTGAATAGAATTCACTACTCCCTTCAATAACAGTACCAACTTGTAATACTTTCCCCGCAAAGCTATCTGCTGATTTGTAGAACTTTTTCGGATCCAGATAGTTTCTATTTCGAATAATAGCTAAATCAGTCTTTAATTGATCTGTCATGGGTGTTGGATTCATATTAAACCATCCTGATCCAGCAGTATTATCATGTTGTTTCCTAGGTCCCTTTCGGAAGGAGGAAGCAAATGATGTAGGTATCTTTCGAATACTCTTCTTATGAATTGCAATAGATGACGGAGTTTTGACCTTCTTTGCAGTAACAGATGATTCATCAAGTAAGTTATCATTATTTGATTTGTCAAGTATTGATATGGATGGTGTATATATTGCAGAATCTTTCTGTGATGCTCGTTTCCGCAATTCAGATAAACTTGTATGAGTAGTACCGGATATTGACTTGGCCTCGAGACGCATTGGTGCGGTATATCCTGGAATGATATGAGATAGCTCATTCCCTTCTCCCTTTTGCTGTGTATTATTAGTACCCATTCTATACTTCTTCTTCTTCTTCTTCGAGCCGATATTACTATCTTTCCATATCAGTTTTCTTGTATCGGTTTTGTCTGCTATCTCACCGCTGGAATCAACCGCTTCTTTATCATCCACTGTTTTATTAGCAGGTTTACCAGCTGTATTATCGTCTGCTATCGTCGATGCCGCAGAAGCATTAGAATCCTTCCTTCCTCTTGTCCTCATATTGTTTGTAATTTGTTTGTGGTTATCGTGAGGTGAGGGCGAGGAGGACACTCAACAAAAATTAGGGTAGCAAGGGTATCCTTTGATACTTCATTCTACTGAACTACTATCAGTTTAGATCAGTTTCAAGTTTCAACACAACAATAGGAAATGAGTATTCGTCCATCAACAGCGCCCCCTATCCAGGATATGCCGCGTAAGTATTGTTTTATGGTGTTAAATTATGTGTTCAATATGAAGTTTGGGGGTCTAGTCACTTAGTTTGATGATGAACTTGATTTGTTCCTTTGCAAACACATTAGTCAATTCTCATGCATATACTAACAACAGTTACAATCGCCTCTCTTTCATCCTATCTATAAGCTCCGGGCGGCTATAAGAAGGTAAATTCGTGTTACATTAAATGCTGTGTCCGTAGATGACTCCGGGTTGCCCTGATCGATACAAGTTGACTCTCAAAAGTTCAACATATAATTGATGTGATATTTTTCTTTGCAATAACATCATACCAACTTTCTAACTATTGATATCATATAAATTCTTACGCCCATTAATAGATTGACTTTGGTAGATATCTTCCAGATCGTGGTCCAAAAGGGTGGCAACTTTGGCTGGGAGCAACAACTGCAATCCTATACGGTTATTATCAAATTGGTCAAACAAATCAGGCTCGGGTACAACAAAAGATGCAAGAACGTAAAGTACGATATGCATTATTACCATTAATGCAAGCAGAAGCAGATAGGGAATATATGGAAAGAGAATTGGTTAATTTACGAAGAGAGGCTGAGATTATGAAGGATGTAGAAGATGGGAAAGGGAATAAGTGGACGCCGGGTTCTTCGCAGTACTTTGGTGGACAATGGATGCCTAGAAAAATTGGACACTTTATGCCAAAGTGGGCGTAAATTATATTGTAAAGGGTTGGTTTTGTTGGTTGTATTGACTATGTGTGGCGGCATGAGGCAGTGCTACTACTTTGATTATTTAATTGATCATCAACAGAAGATGAAGGGATAAAATTGTTAAAATTGTTACGGGTAGGAATATAGCTGAATATAGGCAAACGCGCGGGCGAATGGTAAACCAACTTATCAGCAGTGCCTCTAGAGCGTTAAAAGTAAAAATATTGTTCATTATTGAATTGGTGCCTTAGAATATCTAGTTCCTCGTCGGTAGTTCTCCTCTGCTGTGTGGAGGGGATTGAGTTCTTCCTTCTAGAACGATATTAATTAACATAATACAATGTTATCGAGGAGATAACATATACAAAACAAGGTACTTGGGATATTATTTTAATTTATTTCAATCAAATTATATTCCCCTTTTCAATAATTGGAATAATTGTAATCCCCTCAATAAATACTACCGACCACACTACTAAAACTACAGTTTACCCAATCAACTAACCCCCACAATCAATGCATAGTGCATATCATTATATCTAATTTAATGAGCCTCATCTGCTGCCCTTGCCTCTCTGTAAATCAGGTTTATTAGATAGAGAAAAATTGAATTAGTTTTGTCAAAATTATTAACACATCACATGCACACAAAACATGCAACATCAATCTAGGTACTTACTTGGATGAAATACCAAAAATGGGGTTCATATTGTGATAACGCATGTAGGCACGTTGGGCAGCTTGGTATTCGGGAGATAGAGTGAAGGGCAATCCCTGACGAGCCTCGCGGATCACTGATTTGTAGAAAAAAGATAAAATGTTATTAGAATGTATGGTATACAGCACACCTCTTAACTACTACCAAAAAAGCATATATCAAGAAAGTAACATTCCCCATAATAACCCCTTTGCATCCAATCTTATAATACCCATCTATTGTTTTCTGGTGTACAACATCGAACTCTCAATACGTATATAAACTCACTGATTGGAATGTAGGCAATTGCAACAAAAGCTGTGCATGCTCCTGCAATTACCATACCCTGTGGTCTTCGTGATAATGCCTGGATAAAACCAGGCTTCATTTCGCCGACACCATAACTCGTACGGTTGAGTGAGGTCCCAGGACCAAAGGGTGGTGGCTCATACCTATGTTATATTGCAAATAATAGTAAGATGGTGAGTTGGGTGTGAATTAAGTGTAAAATTGACTATATAAAATCCCAAATTGATGCATGTCCTTGACCGACAATGAAGGTTACTTGAAATCTCTTCCGCCTTCTCCTTACCAAACTTTAACCATTGTTAATTGTTGTTGTAAATATGCCTTCCTATTTGCAGCAATTTTTTGGTGTTTGGGAGGTGAGGTGATTCCTATATAGTTTTATGTAGATCTACGTATCGACCTAGGGTATCCTCTCTGCCCAGCCAGAAGTAACTAGAGTATTTGGATAGCTTGAACATATGTAGTGTGAAAGGCTATCGGTTCCTGCCGCAGCTAGCCCTAAGTACGTCTTTACTGTTGTTGTAAATCGCCCTGAAAGTATTGACTTGTTACCTTTCATAAACCTTTTCTATGGTGCTCGTCACATCATTTAGTATAAAAGGATACCCTTGTCAACTACTAATGTAAGTACTGAATGCCACAGATTTTCATTAAAGATCAGCTAACTAAAGATTAGAATCAGTTAAGATATAAAGTCAGATATCCATCACAATACTTTCACCGGCTATTGTCTTTCTCGGCCTCTTATTCATTGGTTCCTGTCCGTGTAGCATCTGTGGCAAGTTCGTGTAAGTCTCTGGCCTGATGTACTTATGATGTGATTGTGTCGTTCGAATAAATTCATCATTACTAATATTTGTATAAGCCTCTTTCACATCAGGCCTCAGGAAGAAGGGATTCATCTCGTTAACCTTCGTCTCGCCATCAACAGCGTGTTTCACCTTTTCTTTATATACCTCCATTTCCTTCTTATACCGTACAGTATCCGCGGCGGCAAGATCCTTATACTTGGCTACTTCTTCGTCATTAAGCTCCTTCCATTTTGCACCAATTTGTCTTGCTAGTGATTCGAATCCAATCCCTGTCTTCTGTCTAGTTTTGGTGGTTCTTTTTGTATTACTCTCCTTCTTGCTGTTGTCTTCCGAGTCGATGGCGTTGGTATCCTTATCTTTGTCTTGATCCTTCTTGGTGGAGTCAGCTGACGTCTCAACGGCATGTACACAGAGAGTAAGATCAATCTTAGTGGATTCAGCTGACGTCTCAACCTTCTTGTCGTCATCCTCATCGTTTTCTTCCTTCCCATCCTCCTTTTCATCCGCCTTTTTATTCATTTTATTTAATATACGTCCTCTCTCCTCTTGAAAGAAGTAATTATAAGCACTCAATGGACGTTTTGGTTTATCCTTATCCTTATTCTTCTTCTTCCTTTGATATGGTTGCCTCCTATCGGACCAAGTATGCATCTGCTGTATACTGTTGTTCATTTGTTGTAACTGTTGATTATTAAACGCATTAATATTTGTTGTACTCATTGGAATGTATGGTTGTTGAGCTATTGTTCTTTGTGCTGCATGGAAGTTATTAACCGGTATGCCATTCATAATCTGGGCTGGAGTTACCTGTCCTCCATTGGCAAGTACAGTTAACGCGAGCATGGGATTGTTGATACCCGCCATATAATTACTAATGTTGTTGTTATTATTAGCGGCAACATCATCATTATTAATTTCATTATTAGTTGGTATCTGCTGTCCCATCTGTTGTTGGTTAACAACTCCACCTTGACCTAGCATGGCCTGTAAAACTAGAGGATTCATCATTTGATTTTGTTGATACAAAGCAGCTTGTTGTTGCTGCTGTTGTTGATTTAGAACTGCAGCCTGAGTTGGAATTTCCGTTGCCATGATTGATTCAGTACTATTATCATTATTGGTATTATTCACAGAAGCAACGGCGGCAGCAAAAGAAGGATCCATAACAGGTTGAGGTAAATTTGGTATAACAAGACCCTGTAATAAAGGATCTATAGCTGGTTGAAGAAGATGATTCTGTGGCATCATAAATGGATTCTGTTGCTGCTGTTGTTGTTGCATAGCTTGCAATGCTATCATATGCTGTTGCTGTATCTGCTGTTGTTGTAAAGCTTGCAATAATTGTTGATCCTGTTGTTGTGGATTATTATCAGCTGCTGCAATAACTTCTTGTTGGTTTTGTGAAGGTGGTGGACAATTAGTTGGAGTTGTAGGCTTTGCTTCTTGATTATTATGATCATTGTTATCAATATTCGTCGAAGCACCATCGTCTACACCGGCTTCTTGGGGCATATTGTCGTTTGTTTGTTCCATGATTACTAACTAGTACCTTAGAATGTTGGTAGAGGGAGGATTAATCAGTCATAGAAAGTTTCAATAGTAAACAACAACAACAATCGCATTCCGAAAGAATCATATATAATATAATAATATAAACCATCACCATATATAACATATACCAGTATATGAACCACACAGACACAAAATATACAAACAACGGCATCACTACTAGCACTCTGCACACACTTTCGTTGTGCGCTTGTCCACAGCAAAACTGCTCACCTCAAATCAATAATTTGCAAACGACCAGCAGCAACAACAAGCTTTCTATTTAATGTCAAAGAGGAAGTCAGGAGAGATATCAGTATCGTTCGGCTGTGGCACAGTCAAAAATAACGCTTGAAGCGTTATTTTTGACTTTAATTGGCCATATCTCCCTCAATATTCCGTGTAGGCTCATGTTTGAGGGCATTTTCGGAATCTACGGTTAATTCTGCGTCGGAATACATAATCCGTTTTATCATCGGAGCCTGTTTTCAATTGCAATAATGTATTGCAAATGATTAGCTCAAATAACGCTTCAAGCGTTATTATGTTTCTACTATTCCTACGTAGATTACTTAGTATAAATTACATCGGTATCTCTATCGTAGCAAGCGACCTTTCTGAGCAATAGTAATGATTTTCAATCAAAGTAGCGGTGTGTAGATTAGCCTCAATATATTCATCTCCGGCGGCGCGGTGAGTACTTGAGATGCGCTTGCCTTTATTACAATGTAATCTATGATTTGATTATTATATGATAATTGCCTTTCCTTTCCTAACACAAACAAACTCATATCACACTATTGATAATATTATTTATTATGTATTATGTACCTCATTGCTGGATGGCTATCGACTGAATGGATCTGTATATGAGTAGTATACAACAACAGATAATATCAGCAAAACAAAAGGCCAAAATCAAACATACATACAATAACAATGTTACGAAATATACTACTTCTACTAATATCAACACTACTTGCAGTTCATGCTGTAGCACAAGATGTTGGTTTGAAAGCACTGATAGAAAGTTGCAGCGGGTGAGCCTTGAACAGATTGCCACAGCTTAAGAGTTTCTTAAAAGAAGAGAATGGAGTGGATACATATAAAGATGTGGAAGTTCGTTTCATAAGTGGTAGAAAAGCAGTTATGACAATATATAAAGATGGAAAAGAACAAGAGAAAATTACACTATCCGATTTCAATGATAAGGATAAGCTCCATGCCTTGTTTAAGGAGAAAGGATTTGTACAATACACAGATGTGGAATACAAAGAGAGAAGAAAAATGAAGGAGGAAGAAGAAAAGAAGAACAATAATGTACAACAAGCATCGCAGGGGAGAGTATTGAGACCAACCAGTGTCAGAGGAAGGCCACAAACTGCAGCCAACCCGAAATTGAGAAAGAGAGAAATGAAAGAGAGACTTAAACAGCTGAAAGAGGCTCGTGAGAATTTTATGACAGTCGGTCAGCCAATTGGAAGATAGTAGCTTCTCATTTCTTACTGGATATGTATGATGCACTTGAACATTGAATGACAATATTTCAAAACCCATATATACTTTGGGTTGGAATGTTTGATAATTGCAAGCACTTCACTAGATATCTAATCATCTTACTACAACGGGCATAATATAAAACAAATACAGTAAACTAAAGCTTTAGAGTAAAGCTTACTGTTTAACTCTCTACATACCTTATTAACAACAACAAACCTATGATTCGCCAACCAAGTCTTTATTCAGCAAAGCACATTCCAACTTGATTGTCTTCAATGCTCTTTCAGTTGACACTCTATCGGATGCCATACACTTCCAATCATTCATAACATATGCCGTCTGACCCTTCAATCGATCTAATTGATCCACAGCCTTCTCAAGATCTCCCAATTGTACATACTTTCGTGCCAATGATAAGATGCCATCACTAACACTACCTTCCTCTTCAGTGGTGGGTACAGCATCCGGTGAGGGCGGTACTGATAACTTGGCAAAAAGTTTGCCCAGTAGTTGTCCTTCTAATCCAGCCCTACCTTCTGGTACCATTGCCGCTTCTCGTCCAACACCATAACTCTCATCAAACTTAACTTGTAACTCAGAAACAGTGGGTACTCCTCCATGATTTGCTCTCGTTGGTATCATTGTCACAGCCGAGGCAATTACACCCTCTTCGCCCGCGGCACCCTTTAATGCTGCAATTTCCACAGCCGCACCTTCACCAACTTCCAACTTATTTGCAAGTGCTAATGCCGCCGCTGAAACACGATGTGCCTTCCTTGATCCACTTTCATAATTCCTCGAAACCTCCAATCGACTTTCCAACATGTCCAACTTCTCCTTTAATCCACTCATGGTATTAACATGTGTTTCTAATTCAGTAGCATGGTCAGATTTTATTTGTGCTATATCATTTTGTAACTTGGTTTGATAATCGAACTCCAATTCATTAGCTAATCGTGTTGTTTCATTCTGTAATACATCTTTCATTTCTTGTTCACGTGCATCGGATGTGGCCTTCATTAATCCTTGTATACTCTCCTCTTTGGCTGCCAAGGCTGCATTCGCTTGACGTGTAATAACATCTTCCTGTTCACGTAACTTTGCTGCTAGTAGATTTTCAAATTCCAATCTTTGTTTCTGTAGTATCTCACGATAACTATCACCAACTTCCTTTTCCTTCATGGACAAGAACTCTTTAAGACGTACTGCCTCCCACTTGGTACGATCTGACATTTCAGTAGCCAATTGTACAACACGGATGCGTAATTCACTTTCCGATAATGTATGTAAATCAGAAAAGTACTCTGAATCTAAGTCAGACTGCAGTGCCGCTTTTGCTGCTTTTAATGTATTTGAATTCTCCAATGTACTACTTGATTGTAATTCAGACATGGCTGTTTCAGCCGAGGTTATTGCTGACATTGGGTCGATACGCGTTTCATTTGATTCGTTGTATTGAGTTGCTTTATTGGCTGCCTCAAGTGCAGCCTCTTCCTCCGCTTTATCTTGTTTAGCTTTCCCTTCATTAACTGTTTCATAAAAGGTATTAATCTTGGTAAGATCAACACGGTTACCATCCTCAGGATGGTCTAATGATACTTCAATATCTTCCCTCTCCACCTCTACGACTTCTTCTTCTTCTTTGGGTGCAGCAGACATATCCTTTTTAGGTGGTGTTTGTTCAGCCTCAATAATTGCAACAGCACCCTGTTTGGTAACTTCTTTAACTTCATCAACAACTTCTTTTAATTCCTTGGATACCTTCTTCTCTTCTTTTTTGGCAATACTAACAACATCACTGATAACATCATCACCTAAACCTGGGATTAATCCATTATAATATGCACCACCAATACCAACTCCAGCTAAGGCTAAGATGGGTAGTAATGCACCTCCACCCCCTCCACTACTGCCACCATCACTTGGTGGAGATACTTTATTCACACCATCAGCTGTAGATTTTGTTGATCCTCCTCCGCTACCATCCCCAGGTGTTTCCTTTGTTACTGATGTTTTAGTACTTGTATTGGCATCTTTTTTACCCTCCAATTGTTTTTTACTCAATGCACGCTTGTGTGCTGTATTGGCTGTTAAATTACGCCGTTGTTGTGCATGGCGCTGATGAACAGTAGTTAATGTTGCTGTTCTTCGTAGTAGGATGGCCCGGGAGAACATTGTTGTTTATATCAGTACCAATACATAGTTAGTATGTAGAGAAAACAATCTTTAGGATACCGAGAGGGGGTATCCTCGATGATTTGACTAAAGATGCTCATTGTTCTAAGGTAAGAGTGAGCTAGGGAAGGCGTGACAATATACTTTTCACTCGATTGATGACAATAAACATACAGACTTGGATTAAGTTAGCTTAATGCGCCCGGCTACTACAAGACTTCATCTCTTCTCTCTCCTCATCCTCAAGTACACTTTCACTTATTAAATGTACCATCATATCTTGATTGAAGTATCTCTAATGCTCTCTTAGCTTCACCATTACCATTCAATGGTTTTACTAGTGCATTTGCATCAGGGTTGAAAAAGAAGGGAACAGAGTAACGATCTCCTGCAGTTCTCGACGAAGGAGTTACTACTCTGTGAACTGTACTAGCATATTCACCGCTGGTCCAGTTACTAAGCATATCTCCACAGTTTATAACAAAACTCCCCTTCAATGGGATGGCGTCAATCCAATGTTTTTGATTATTGCGTACTTGTAGACCACCAATGGAGTCTTGAAGTAAGATTGTAAATAGACCATAGTCTGGAAGATGCGCGTTATCACAATTTATGATGATGAAAGAGAGGAGATAGTAACTTATGTTAGTACATGTGGTTCAAAGACAGTCAAATAATGGCTAATAAATGCCAAATGAAGTATCCAAATCGCCGAGTCTTCATATCGAACACACGAAATCATATGATACAAAGATACTAACGCGGACTTTCCTGTATGAGCACCGCATCCTTGAGACGACGACGATGATGATGTAACCGTACTATCTCTTGTTGCAGGGTAATGAAGTAATCGAAGTGTGCACATTGGGTGACGTGATTGTTTGATAAAGTAATCCTCTGTAATGTCACTGCCGCCATTCGGGTTGTCATTTAAGCTCAGACCCAGTGCAAGAAGAAGTTTATCCGATAATGTAATCAACTCTGATTGATACTTCATAACTTTCTCGCGGAATCCAACAATACTGGGATTGTTCACTTCATTAGGCCACATGTTATCACCAAAGAACAACAAAGCATCTTTATTGTTTGATAGACCACAATCGAATCCTTCTTTATAATCACCCTTCTTTGTTGCATTGTTGTTTGATACATGTACAACACCCTCTTCTGATATAAGATCACGAGTACCATCCTTGTTATCTAAATCTTCACCACCAATTTCAAAGTAACCTCTATATCCCTTTTTATTTTCTTCGCCACTATTATTGCAATTGCTTACTTGCAACTTAGTACTCAAATCTAAATCGAAAAAGTTTCGTGACATATTCATGATATCGTCCATAATCTTCTGATCCACGCCGTGATTAACAATATAAAAGAATCCAACATTACGACAAGCATCACCAATTTGCTTTGCATAAACTTCTTTAGGTTGAGATAAATCTATAATCGGGATGGAATCAAAATCTTTCGGTTCGCTGTGGATGGGAGTTGCAAAATCGTCATCACATACTTCCTCCTCTTCTGTTTCCTCTTCCTTCTCTTCATTTAGAGATAGATTTGTTGTTGCTTCTGTTGTTGCAAACATCCAATGGTCATTATCTCCCTCATCATTTAGAGTGAGGTGGAATCTCACTACATACGATATCATTTTTCATGCACATAATTCATATTATGTTAGATATCGGTATCATATTATTCATATCATATGCACACTAACATGATAAACATAATAATAATAATCTTACCCGTAGGACGTCGCCGGCGCTGGGAGTACAGTCTTCTTGTATGAAACGTTGAAGCATATAAATAATCCACTTCTTCGTCATTTTTATCCATAGATTTACTATTGTCATCGTAAAATTCCTCCTCACCACCCCAGTAAAATATCGCTGCGCCCGTTGGTGATACCGGTGCATCCTCTACCATTGAATATGTCATAATTGTTGCAATTGACTACGAGTAGTTGGAGATAGACCACGATCCAGCACGGTAAGAATATCTTTGGTGGTGTTCTTACAACTATATGTAGGTTTATAACCAAAATGTATAGGTGAGCGCCCAGTCTTTACTACAGCCCTTTTTTTGTGATTTGAGGGCTTGAATTTGAGGGACGACGACAACAAACTTACTTTATTAGTTGTCTATGTATCCGCTGTATTGCAATATTAGTGGTGTTTGTAATACTTTTAAGCAGATGAGTTTGTGCTAAGAATAGCAAGGAAGTCGTCACCTAAAATCTATCAAACAAAACTAAACCTTCTCCATACATGAGACTATCCCTCATCGCGCCCTTGTTTGTGGCAGCCAATACTCTATTTCCTTCAGTGTTATCCTCGTCGATACTACCGAACAAAAACGATAATGATAATAATCGGATACTAGAAGAAGATCAAGTTGGTATATTTCTCATCAAAGAGATTGAAGATGAACAACCGAATGAGGAAGATGAACATAACATATCAGAACATACTTTATACTTGCAGCATGGTAGTACACGCAAACTTAAACGAAGAGGACGTAAAAGAAGAACATATAATTTAGCACATGATGATGGTACCATTAGTGAAATTACAAACGGTGGAAGAGATTGGGCAGATAATTTAATTTCGGGAAGAGTAAGTTATGTGCATATGATATGAGCATTAATGACCTATTGCAAATACTAACAATAGAGATACTCACCCACCCCCTCTCCAATATAGGATAAAATTAGAATCCCAAGAGGATCAATAATGTCCTCGGGTAAAGATGCATCAATCAATATCATGGGTAGATACCCCAGTAGGGTACGAGAGAAGGATAAAAAAGTAGAACACCATACACACAACAGACAACCAATTTATCGTAACAACATCTTCGACCGACGACGAAACCTTGCCTATTTTAAAGGAAACGAACAATTGATTGGGACGAAAAGTATACTCATTGTAAGAATTATTCTAAATGATGGAAGTAAGTACGAACGATCACAGGATGATCTTCGGAATGATATATTTGCTCCCGAGGGCAATGGTCAAGTCAGTCTCACAAGTCAATATCAAGCATGCTCATATAACAAGCTGAATTTTACACCAAGCAATGTTAATAATGGTGTGATTGATATTGAAGTAAATCTTTCGAAGGCCGATGGACACATGGCTATAAACAACGCGGTCACAGATAAGATTAATTCTCAATTCAATGTCAACAGACCAGACAAATTGGCGGATTATGTTATGTACTGCCATCCGAAGGATACGGGAGTGGGGCTTGCATATGCATGGGTCAATTACTATTTAAGTGTATATAATGACTCTTGGTGTAGCTCCCTCTCGGCGGGTATGCATGAGTAAGAAAAAGAAGTGTGCATAACATGTCCATAATTCGTATGAGGTCTCTCTTCCAAAAGTCTAACATCATTTCCCTATTCTTTCCTCTGCCTCCTTCCATAGACTTGGGCATAATATGGGCCTGGGCCACGCGGGAGAGAACGATGAATATGATGATCAAGTTGGTTTTATGGGATACAGGTAAGTGTGAGCCAAGGCATAGTGTTGAAGAAGTCTAGAGTCCGAGTTTATTTTTGCCATAATGTCATGAACTAACAAATATCAAAATCACCTAATAATCTCTCATTTATAGCTATAACGCATTTAACACACCAGTCATGTGCTTTAATGGTGCCAAATCATGGCAAACGGGTTGGTACACAGACAAGACTGCAGTAGTTAATGTTGGGGATTGCTTCGAAGATAATGTATATGGCATTAGTAAATATAACGACCCCATCTCCGAGGTTGTACTTGTTAAGATTAATGACCCATCTGCTACAGACTTTTACGTCAGTTTCAACTTCAAGGATGGTATCAATAGTCAGACGCAGGAAGCTGGCAATCGAGTTACAATCACGTCGGCAGCAGGTGAAGGTAGTAGATCGAAGTACGCTGTCTCGACCCAATTGGCCAAATTATTCATCGGTGGTCAATGGAGTAGCATAATAGGTGGAAAGAACATGCAAGTCAAGGTGCTAAGTGCCCACCTGGGCAAAGGATATGCTCGCATTCGCATCTCAGAGAATGGGGAAGATTGTACCACAAGTTCACCCACTAATCGCATAACGTCTCCACCATCCCCAGCTCCAACAAAAGCGCCGACGGTAAGAAGGAGTGTGACGTCATATCACTGTTGTGACTATTACTGTCAATTGCTCATCTCTATCTTTCTTATTTGATACTTAGCCGAATCCAACAGTAGATCCAAGCAAAGCTCCGTCGAAAGCTCCGACACAAGCACCATCGGTAAGTTATGACTTCTTCCAGCCAACATAATGATATTTGCTTATACTTATCTAACCTTATCCTTTTCTATATTTATACTTAGCCAAAGCCATCATCAGATCCTAGCACAGCTCCGACAGAATCGCCTAGTCTAGCTCCGTCTAGCACAGCACCTACGGTAAGTACACACTAGATAGATGAAGGTGTATAAATGATGAGCATGATACCATACGCTCATCTCTATCTTCTTTTGTTTATAATCTTTAGCTGATCCCAACATCCAGTCCGAGCCAATCTCCATCAAAAAGCCCAATCAAGGAGCCTTCTTCATCACCGTCAAAAGGAGTGAGCCGGGTTATAGGTGCTGAGGTGAGTGTTGTAGATATCTAGCCTTTAGAAGGATACCCGATATTTTCTTTTTTGATATTATCACTCACGGCCGCCCTCTTCTCTTCTCATTATCTATCTCACAGCCAACATCAATCCCAACAAGTCAATTCACCTCAATGAGTTCAAGCAAGGAGCCGTCTGAAGCTCCCAGTCAGGCTCCGACGGTAAGTAGAACCTTTTTTCTGAGATTATTCCCTACTCATCCACCTGGCACTTATATTATCTTTCTCCCTTTTGCTCTATCCTTTCTCTCTTTTGCACATACCTAGTCGGTCTCGACATCAAATCCAAGCCCAAGTCCTTCCATTTCTCCGTCTAATGGGGTAAGTTTTGAATTGTTTGCATGTTGAGCACATCTTGTGCAAACTTTTTTGGCAAATGGTATCTTGATATTGATAATCAAAAGTAACTCTCAACTCACACACATTCTCTTTCTTTTCATGTGTTCATCTCACAGCCATCGAAGAATCCAACACTCAAGCCTGTCACAGAAAGTCCTACTCAACCTGTTACAGATCAGCCATCAAGTTCTCCAAATAAAGCTCCTGTTACAGAGCAGCCCACAACCTCACCAAGCAAAGTTCTGGTTTCTTCCGAGCCCACATCGTCACCTAGTGAACTAGAGGTCATCACTCCAGAGCCAACTGACCCTCCCCTAACAGCTTTACCAACAACCGATCCCACTCAGCGATCAGCCACCGATAGTCCATCGTCCTCACCAGTCGAGTCTCCTTCAAAAGAACCGACTCCCGAGGTATGTTGTAATATTAGACTTCCTTTTCTGTTTATATTCTCTAAGTACTAACTTCTGTTTCGTTTATAGCCAACTATTTCACCTTCCTTAAAGCCGTCAAAAGAGCCTACGGCAGAGGTAAGCTGCTTCTCCGGTTGTTGTTTTGTATGTGTATAAGATGTGTGCTGCTTTGCTGTGCCGTGTCGAGTCTATTTCTAGAGTTGAGGATAGCTTATTTTCACAGCTTTCATCTCAAACACGCACTAACTCTTTTTGACTCTCCTCTCTTCACATCATTCGTCTCACAGCCATCTCAAAGTCCATCGAAGTCTCCATCATCGAGTCCTAGCAATGACCCTAGTCGAGCCCCAACGGTAAGCAATTGTTGTCATTCAACTGTTTATATATGTGATAATATAACTCATCTTTACCCTTCCTCTTTACACTCAGCCAATTCCAACGGTCAGCCCAAGTCCAAGACCATCAGAAGGTCCTTCAAACGAGCCATCATTGAGACGACCAACTACCCAAAACCCTACATCTACATCTCCCTCAAAGAGCCCGACTATCCAGCCTACACTCAAGGTACGTACAATCTTCATTTCCTATGTGTATATAAACTTTTTTTGGCTTATCTTCTTATACTCTATTTCTGGCATTCCTTCTTCTAAAATACCTTAAGCCATCTCCATCCCCCACACAAAGACCTGTAACAGCAGCTACTCCACGTCCAACGAGAAAGATATATTCACCAGGTGTAAGGAATCGACCGACGAGGAATCCAACCCCACTGCCCACTCCACAAACATGAGGAAATATCGACGGGCTACTCAGAAGTGTAGTGTATCAAATGCAGATTGATATGCTATCGAAAGAGGAATATCTCCTTGACTAGGCCAATTTATTGGCATGACATATGTATAGCTGTTTGATACAAATGAAGCCCATCTATCTATAACTAACTGATATATGGATACGGTACTAAGCAATCAAGTGCGGAGTTCATTGATTATGAGTATCAATTTTCTAGAAAATGTTGGTCAGTGGACAGACAGTGATAATAGTAATGCAGTGTGTATAAGACTTCAAATAATTATAGCCTAATAATTGATACTGCCCATTCATTCCCAGTTATTTATTCCAATCTCAATAGTGACACAAACACAAGATGCACAGGATATACATCTTCAAACACAAAGGTTTATTTATCAGTTCCACAACAGTCAATTGATGTATGATATCTGTTTGGATCGTCATTTACTGTCTCCTACTGAGAAAGGGAATATTGTCCTGGTTATGAATGGATATATTGTTTAGCGCTTCCTATCCGTCTCAATTTTATAGTTCATCCTTTACCTTCAAGATAGCATCCAAGATGGCCGGCGCTAGAGTTGCTTCGGGATTATCATCACCAGCTGGGTCACTTTCTGATTCACTAATAGCAACATATTTAACTTCTCCATTTACAGCATAAACTGCAAATCGTTTGCACCGACCTATAATACCTTTACTCTTAGGTCCATCGGCAGTCATTTCCATATCCAGAGCCGAAGTTAAAGCCCCCGAAGGATCGCCTAGGAAAGTTAACATGCCGTCTTTATCATTTGCTTCACTGTGTGCTACTCTTAAATCAGCAGCCCAAGCTGACATTACTGCTCCATCATTAACACAATAGATAATGATTTCATCTATTCCGGCCTTAGCACGTAGAGTATCCTGAAGTTCTACATAACTAGGGACTTGGGCGTTGGATCACGTAGGAGTAAATGCCCCTGGCAACCCAATTAAAAGAACATTCTTTTTACTTGTATACTCTTTAAGATCAATCTTCTCTGGAGGGAAGCCTGAATGGAGCTCAACAGATGGAAGCTATAATGTATACGGATATGACGATATCAAAGCGTTAGTGTTGATCCAGTGATATATATGAAATTATATTGCAATGGATATCTTCACATCTTATGTTCACATTATATGTATATCCGAAAACAGACACACCAAGTATTCAGCGCAAACACTGCAATGTATTTTGTGTTGTATAATTTTCTCCGATCCATCTATCATACCTATGTTCACATCGTCATATGTATGTCCGAAAATAGAAACCAAAATAGTACTAACCTTATCCCCAATCTTAACAGCATTAATAAATGGAATGCCCCAAACAGTAGCAGTGGCCAAGGCCAGCCTTAGTAGTTGCATCATGGTGGATGGATGGTTGTCAATAAATTATGACAAATGAAAAGTTTGTTTGTAATGATGGTATCCTAGGATACCTTACATCATAGAAAGAGTCCATCTTCCTTCTCTTTCAAACTCTACACCGGACCAACTAGTATCTTTAACATATATATCGTGCCTTTACATATAGTTATTTACAATACTAAGTTTATCGTGTCATACCCTCATTCCAGAATCAGACACCGCTGGCACAACGCCCAATGATGCCAAACTCAGATGATACTAAATCATCTTGTGTTTAGAGAGGTAGTTCCTTTTTACAATCTTCAATATCATCCTGACAAGAGTCCGTGTAAAATTTAGTTTCTTCTTCATCACTTGCACTTTCCAAATCATTGACACATTCATCAAAACCATCCATCATCTTTTGCATGGTCTTCAACTTAGATTCTTGGACAGTCTTAACATTACGAGCAAGCCATGTTTTGATATGAGCATAGAATTGCTTTTGGAGTACACTAATGTTTGGGGTTGCTGAGCAATTTGACAGCTTCGCCTTGACTTGTTTGAAAATGTGGCGTACATTCTCTTTCCTTGCCACAGACGATTCAAGGGAGGCAACTATTATCGTAATATCAAGTATAATAGTTATGAGGCGATGCACAAAAATCAGATGAATATAAGTGCAGTATCAAACTATGTACTTACCAGGTTGTGGTACCGCCAACGCTGGAGGATGATCAGCTGTTGTCTCTGCCTCGTGCCTACTCGTGGCAGCAGAACTTGCGGCGGAAGCGACATCCCCAGCACTCCTATCTCTTTGAATTGTAGAAGAAATAGTTGAATTCATATCAGTGCTTTGCTGGGTGTCATTATCTCCACTTAAGGTGTGGCAATCATTGAGCTTACGGCGCTTCCTTTCCTGCTTGAGTTCTTCATTGAAAATAGAGTAAGGATGTTCAAGATTGACACGAGCCTTCTCCAACCATTTCTGCCCATCTTCAGATCCCCCCTTAACAAACATCTCTTCGTAAATACCATTGAGGAATGCATAATTAATCATTTCATCATGTCCAGTCAGCGTGCATGTTCCCTTGGTAGCAATGTAGTCATTATTCAATGAATCAGAGGAAGGGGTTTGGACTTGCCACCCGTATTGTTCTTCAAGAATTTCCCCAATTCGTTGACCCAGTAAAGGTCTATTGGGCTCATTGATTGAACGTTTTTTACGCGTTGACGAAGTAAACTTATCTTGACTGGTGATTTCTTTAATGATATCTATGATGCATGCCAGGAGATGTTGATAGAACATATTAGATAAAAGTAATCACCTTGAATTCAAAAGTTTCAGTCACTTACGAGAGAGTATCTCATCACGGGATAACTTCTGTTCGTCCCCAGCCTGCTTAAAGAAGTACTTTGCTCCTCCACTTCTCAACCCTTCCAATAGTGATCCACCTAGCTCTCGACTTCTCGACTCTGAAATCTTATCTTTCTCACTAGAGACAATATTATCAAATGCCGTCTTATACTTTTCATTCTCTAAACTGAGAATGATAATCTTATCATGCCCTTTCCTCGCCTTGACCACCCCCTTTCTTATGTCTTTTACCATTTCTAGAAAGATTACAAAGTGTACTTTTGTTAACCCCTGAGATCAAATCAACAAAAACAGAACACATTCCACTTACTTTTTAATGCATCATCCTGCTGAACTGGAAAGTAATTCATTCTATCCTTTTTGTATAGCTTCCCACCATCATTTGCTATCTTAATCAACTCCTGTAGGGCTAGTTCACGATATGCTTGCTTGTTCTCCCCAGTTTGTTTTATCTCGACACATTTATTGATGATTTCATTATATTTCGAATCAGTTTTAGTGACCACAAGATCTTTAAGGTTAGTAGGCGGTTGGGGTTTAGATGATGGTGACAATATCATGGGCCTACCCTGCATAGTACGACCATTTCCGCCCTTCTTTCTCTCTTCAGTCGTCGGCTGACTACGCTTTTTACTCTCTGTATTCTTGACTACACTCCCTGACCACTCACTTTTTGCTCTTGATAGATCGTTGGAGATTTCTAACATAGGAGGATATCATCAAGTTAGCTTGATAATATGGTAGACACTTAACGAGAAAGAAACAAGATAAAATACATACTATCCAGTGCCTCCTCATATCCTGCCACATGACTGTCTCCGCCCCTGAAAAAGAAGTAAGGAAGGATTTATGTTAGTAGTATACTGGCACCACATTTCCACATCATTTCAAAACAATTACAACGCTGTCAAGCAAGAAGAAACAAGAAAAGAAATTGAAATTCTTCTACAATAAATCCAATAGGTATATCTTACCTAGAACCGCGATATAACTTTCCTCCTGAACTTTGAACTTGTGCATCTAAGTCATCATATACTCGAAGTTTGAGATCACATGCCCGTAAACTTTTATTTCTATTCTCTCCATACAGCATTTCAAAGTATTTAGTAATACATTTTTTATAGTTTGCATCATTTAAACTTAAAGTAATATCCTTATCAACATCGGTGCCATCTGCACTTTTACTCTGGGGTAGATCAGGTTGATGAATCATAGACTTAACATTATTGTTAGGGGCGACGGCGGCGGCGATATCACCATTTCTACTTGCTATATTACTTCCATTAGTACCCTCCTCTTGCTTAATAATTGGTGATGAAGTAGGACCGGCATTAGGAGAGACCGAGCGTATAGTTTGAGCACTGTCAAAATTATCTTGATTATTATTGTTGTAGACATTTTGTTGAGGTAATTGTGCTTGAGCTGCTACAAGAAAATCGCCAGCAACAGCAGCCGCATTATCACCCCCAGCACCCCTAGCGAGTGCCTTTTTACCAAGAGATGGCATTAGGTGATGTGTAATAGGCGCAAGCGAGCAAAGCGAGCAAGAGTTCCATGATATGAGAGATGAGCTGCATTGCAATGCGTTTTGGCGATCAAACGCTCACAAAATAAGTCAGTAAATGCCAAATGCTGCCATATCACATGCCTAAAGTTCTGCAACTACTATTCATTTTATACCTAGTAATAATGTCTGCATCAATTAATAAGAATGTAAATGTCGAGAGAAGGACATGGGATAAAGAAACATATGAAAAACGAGCTCAATCTCGAGTCGCCGCCGAGAATGATGAAGGCTTATCTTCTACACCACAAATTAGTGATGCTGCCAACAACAATATAGAAAGTGATGCAGCCAAAGCTCTTAAGAATGGAATTGATCCTACAGAAGAGAAGGAAGAGTTTGTACCCGCTCAACAAGGTCGAGCTGGTCCTGAGTAAGTGGTTATTTTATGTGCATATGATGTGCACAAATTATGAATGACTCCTCATTGCAAATCTCATGTCTTATGACTTTTAATCTTTATGTATTATATTCACACAATACAGAGGATCAAAGCGTGCCTATTTAAAATCACGGTCCAACAAGGTAGATTTGGAAAGTAAGCTCGGTTCAACCGAAATTATAGACCCAGCGGCTGCATCTGCTACAAAAAGCTCAGATGTATTAACACCTTCATCGGGAGTATCAAAATGTTCCGACGGAGTAGGATGGCATTGTCGTGTATGTGATTGTTTTTTAAAAGATTCATTAACATACTTGGATCATATTAATGGGAGGAAGCATCAAA
>Ga0214480_100301_pt1 | contig 24809 bp, 19 predicted proteins | sample M1_20Mar14CPVII9_3_FD_165042 | JGI IMG/M metagenome (GOLD analysis project Ga0214480, IMG submission 165042) | Marine eukaryotic communities from Monterey Bay, California, United States - M1_20Mar14CPVII9sort6BwellE17 | ecosystem: Environmental > Aquatic > Marine > Unclassified | place: USA... | reverse complement strand
CTAAAGTGGAGGAGCAGTATACGCTAGCATCAAATGCCTTTGCGGCTTGGTTTCTGTTGGTACTATCGTTTCCATTTATTGCTGGTCCGAAGAGTATTAACAAGGCCAAGGTCGTTGACGAAGCACCCTTGTCTGTTGTGATGAATGATTCAACATCCAAGGCATACATCAAGGCAACTACAACCCACAAAGGTATTTGGTAGTTCATAACATCCCAAGAGTATGTAGATAACCAGTAAGCTGACGGCTGTACACCAGCAACTGTCTGAAGATGTTTGGCTTTGCTTTCTCTCTCAGCAACGATGAATGTGGCAAATGAACCAGCAATAAATGGAAACGATAGTACCAACAGAAACCAAGCCGCAAAGGCATTTGATGCTAGCGTATACTGCTCCTCCACTTTAGTAAGAGGCAAAGGCCATACGGAAGCTGAAATCTTATATTCAGGATCGTTGGTGTATTCCCTGAGTAGGGCTTCATCAGCAGTACTCTGATAGAGTAGAGAGCTATGGAGTGATGTATAGTTGTAATTAACGATATATCCAATGCCGCCAAAATCGAGACATTGTTCCTCTGTTGTGTAGTCACCAGTGTTTTCCATGCACTGCTTGACTACAGTCTCATCAAATGAAGCACCATCATTTGATATAACACTAGCAGTATCATGTGTGAAGAAGATGCTTCCATATTGAGACGCAGCAAAGTCATATGAAGAATCATAAACGCCTTTGGATGAATTCAACACGGACGACACATCATTTTCGACACCAAATGCCCCAAACTGAACTACTTGGTTCATGATTGAGGTGGAGTTTGCAATTGTGCATGTAGTTGCCGACTCACTAGTATTTGAGGAAGGATTATCAACTTGAGCATTAGCACCACAAAAGTAGTAGACCTCATTCGTTTCAGTAATGTTCACCGTGCTACTGCCATAACTGCACTGCCCTGGTTGACAATCATATACACCTGGATCATTGTAGGGGATTGGATTTCGAAGTGATACAATCTCAGGATTGTTTTGATCAAGTGATAATGTCAACGAAGGATAATTTGGATTTCGTCTCGCTATCAGGTTGAAGATGAGGAACCCCGCTAATGTTGTGACTGTGGGTAGAATGGTTGAACAGCACCATGCCTTTTTGTCTCTTTTGAAGTTCTTAGCTCTCTTCATGAACAAAGCACTAACATGACGCTTGAACCGTATACTTCCACTATCAGTTGTATCTAGTAAAGCTCTGTCAGGATTTGATTCCTTATCATCTTTTACTGGAGCTGCTTCTTTTATAGTCGATTGATGAACACCCTCTTCACCCCTTGCAACCATTAGGAAGACCTCATCAAGAGTCGTGACCGAGACTCCATATGACTCAATCTTCTTGTCTTCGATCAACTTGTCTAGCTGTTCAAACATGGCAATGAATCGAGCAGATTCCCCAATCGGAAGCTGAAAGCTGAGTTCGGTACCAACATTACTAAGGACCTTGGAAGAAGGTACATATGATACAATCTTCTTGAGAGTGTCATCTAAATCCCCGCATTCCTTTGTCTCTCCTATACTTTGTTTGTTCTCATCTTCTTTACCCTTCTCTCCCGCCTTGACTAATGGCACATCTGCTACCGTTACCCACTGATCGTCATCTATCGGTGTGTTTTGTTTATCATCTCCTTTTCTTTTTTCACCCTCAACAAGTGGAGTTGTATCTACCACATCAGATTTTGACTTGACTACTTCGTCGTTTCCTATATCCTCTTTCAATTTAGTACTGACATTCTTGTTCGACTTTACTATCGTTAGCTGATATCCGACCCCATACTGCTTCTTTAGAAACAACGAAGATCCACAGCATCTAAGTTTTCCCGCAGCCATAATGGCTATACGGTCTCCGAGTAAATCTGCCTCGTCCATAAAGTGGGTCGTCAATACGATGATCCGATTCTCTCTGTATTGCCGTATCACATTCCAAGTGAATCTTCGAGCAAACGGATCCATGCCCGACGTCGGTTCTTTTAAAGTGATATAAACGGTGTTAGGAACTTGGAAAACAAACAAAAGATATGCACAACAATACAACACAGCATAAACTTACCATCAAGGAATATCACTTTCGACTCCCCGCAAAAGGCAATAGCAACTGAAAGCTTTCGTTTCATTCCACCACTCAAATCCTTGGCAAAGTTGTGTTGCTTCTCCAATAGAGCAACGTCTTTGATTGATGCCATTATTGATTCCTTACATTCTTCTTTTGATTTCGTAGAGTACAAGCCCTTGACTTTAGAGAAGAATACTATATGCTCTTCTACCGTTAACTGAGGAAACAAACAGTCATGCTGTAAACAGACACCCACGTTGCTTCGGATGTGTCTCATGTCTGTGCCGACATCATATCCACCAACTTTTGCCGATCCAGACGTCGGAGGTACCATTCCAGTTAACATGCCAATTGTTGTAGTCTTTCCGGCACCGTTATGACCAAGTAAACAAGTTATTTGATTACTGTACATGGACAATGTCAAACTATCGACAGCAGTCTTATCCCCAAACGTTTTGCTAAGACCCCGAATATCAAGGGTATCGCTAGGGTTTTGGACTACACGTATTGATTCGATTGGAATTGCAGAATTATCAACTGACGATGCATCAACAGGAGGCTCAACATCTACCGCCTTGTAGCTAGGGCACCAGTATTGCCTCGTGAAGGGAAAGTACCATCTCAAAGCAGTTCCATAATCACCCTGTAGTGTCCGATTCAAATACCAACTCACAATACCCCACAGAATAGAATCAAACAACAACATTGATAGTGATGAGCCAAACGTATACCCAGAAGGAAACTCGGAGGCAAAGATGCTTGTCGTTTGAACACCCACTCCACTATCTTCCAAATAGCCCATCATATTCAAACCGTATGTATACGCCGTTACAGGATGAAGAGATAGTAGAGTAATCACAGCAGACGATCCATCTTGGTAATCAACAATAAAAGGTAGGAAGTATCCAACAAAGAATAGCATAATACCAATCAGTGTGGCACGGGTGGCCTTCGTCGAGATTGAACTTATGACAAAGCAGTATACAATACATGATATGAACGTGAGCTGCCAAAAGAGTAGTAGCCAACCGAAACTTGATTGGGCATAAAGGAGGTTGGTAAACACTGCCGTTAATATCCCACAAGGACAGAAGAAGAGATAGAATGAAGTGAACCAACCCCAGCCTAATTCTGCTTCTGTAACTCCCATCATCTTCATTAATTCCTTTTGACGTAGTTCTTTTTCCAATACGATGGATCTAATCGTACTACTGACGGGATATAATAGACCGAGTGTGAAAAGTAATGGGGCAAATGGGGCGATGGTCTGGTAAAACCCGCTTTTGGTATACTCCTTTGTTGGAAATGGTAGAAAGACTGCACTATTCTGTGCTACTGTGACTTCTACACCACTATCACTAAGAATCCAATCGTCAACAAGTCTTTGAATAGTAATGGCTCCATTTAGAATGTATTGTTTTGCTGTTATCATTGATGTATGAGAGAGTTTAGATATGAGCATTCGATCGTGGTAGATGTATAGAACACGAGAACATATACAACCAACAACTCACTACAAGAATCAGGACCAGGTGCCCCGCCGGACGTTGAACAAGAATTGCTATCTTCCCGTTTATATGGATCAAACACACGATTGGTATTGGGTGTTGTTTTGGCCGCTGGTTGAGCCTGTTTGATATAGGTATTACAGACATCAGTTGTTACAAAGTATACCCTCAATCATATCTTATACATACACAACAAAACATCTACTTACGGAAAGCTCCTCTGAATTGAAATTGGTAGAATTTGTTCTAATGGTATAATCATAACTTTTATCATCATCTGCACCATCAAAAACTACAGCAATTGCAATCTTGGGACGGTACTTCCCATTAACAAACTCCCCATACGTATCCGAACTAACATAGGATGTTAATTTATCATTATTATCAAATGTTTGTATGAAATCATAATCAAATGGTAAATTTGTATTGGTAATTTGTGGATATCTTGTTTCAACATAGTCTTTGAATCTCTCCATCCTTTCCATTTCCTCTGCTGATCCATTCATTGTAGATATAGCCAATGTCTTATAGGTACAGTAATTTGTTGCATCCTCTCCTCTATCCTTACATGCATATGAATTGCAAAATACAAATGGTACAGGCCAATCATTATAATTAATACCACTAATTACCAGAGATGCTAATCCAAAGATCTTATCAAATTGATTTGCATTGGGATCAACAATGCAGACTCTTTTGGCTTGTATTGCGGTGACGTAATCTTGAAAAGAAAATGGTATCATTACATCATTTGCATCTACAATATAATTTAATGATATCGAGTGAAATAGTATATATAAATATCGAGTATAATGTATATAGACGAGAATGATATGCAATGAATGAGATAGAATGATATGATTAGCATTGCAACAAAACAGAAATTACATATAACATTATAAGGACTTACCAGGGTATGATGCGGGTATCCTCCGCCTTGAGACTTGAATTTGGATCAGATTGTAAATCCAATTTGATGAAGTATAACGCCGCGACGCATAGTGCAGGTAAGAAGAATTCAATTGCAGATGGTAACAATCTCCTTTTGCGGTAGATTGCATTTCTCCATAGTAGTGCTCGGAATGATCGACTGCAGAATGGCATAGCTCGTATACTATGCTACCACAACCTCATGTAAAAGTATGTAGGAGTTAGGAGAAATAAATGTCAGTTTTCATGTTGAAAACTCTAATAAGGGCTAATATATGGTGCCTTGACATACTATCCTAGTAGGCTCTACTTAGTACTAAACAACTGTGTTATTTGTTATACTAAGTAGGTGAGGAGGTAGAACAAACATTAGCAACTAAACAACCGTGATTAATTAGATCTCGGTAGTCTTGACACCAATTGTATACTGACTACAGTAATTGTTGTAACCAATCTCTCCCTTTAAAGACAGCCCAAATTTCATCAATGCCTTTGACAACTCCTCTGTATTACCCTTGTTATTATATACTTGCTTTACAGCATTCCACAGCATCATTTCTTTATTATTATTAGCTCCATCCTTAGGTTTGTATATTTGAATGGTTAACCCACCGTTCATCAAGCTCCTATAAGCATAAGATATGTATTCACTGGCACAATAGTTGGCTAAAAACTCAATATCATTCTCCAACTGAAGCTGCTTCATTTTATCACCATGGTCTTTGATTTTAGCACAACGTTCATCAACTTTGGAAGCCCATCCTTCCGATGCAGACTTCACACTGCCTTCCTCAGGCACGATACCATAGAAGTCCAAGTCTCGGAGGAGCATTGCCTTTGATTGCTTCCATAACGCAAGTAGTCCAGGATATGAGAGAAGGTGTCGCCATTTCTATCAATGAACACGGACTTGTTTGGATCTTCCTGCCAAGTATCAGACATGAGACGTGCCAACATGGTATCTTCATGTTGATCGATTAGAGAGCGTGAGGTCTTGAAGACTCTACCACCGACATCAAACTGTACAATCTCTGGTTTAGTAGGTTTGTCGGTCATGATTTGATACATGCTGTAACGTTAGTTTGGGGTTGAGTGATTTGATGGAAAGTGAATTTTTCACAGCCTTATGATGGGGGAATTTCATGTGAAAGATATCACCTCATCACTTTGTACTTAGTTTTTTTTTGTTCACAAATACTATGCATTCTCTTTCTTTTCAGACGAAGGGGCTTTGTACATTATATAAATCGCATCGGACTACCCAATGATTAGAACTCTATTGAGAAAAAGTGACATATGATGTACTCAACAATATCAACGGCAACGCTGGCCAACCCCAGCGAATACCAACTACGATACTAACCCCACCACTACTATCACTACAACTAAGAGGTTCCCAACCCGCAGGGGTATATCCGTCTTCAATATTCGATGGGAAACACTCTGCCGCTTTCTCTGATGGACAATTTGTACAACATGAAAATATATTACAAATTTGACATAAGGCTCTGTTATCACTCATACCCTGACTTGTTGGTGATACAGCGGCACTACCATTATCATCTACACTACTGCATTCAACAGTACACAAACCTTCAATGTCAAACGGTGTATCATTTAATATATCTTCATAACAACTTTGGAAAGTATTAGTGGAACAAGCCTCTATTGATTTGTTTAATGTACAGTCTAATTCTTCTTCCTCGGATGTAAAGTTTTGATAGGTACAATCACACAATGGACAATTTGCGGGACATGCTGAATTTGTTAGGGTTAGCATATCAGTTATTGAGAAGGATTGCAATTGTCTTCTTGGTATAATACTTGTATCATAATGTTGATGTCTTACATTTTCAATGTTGCTGTTGAGTTGTAGTTTTGTAGTAATTGGCGGCGATGTTGCTGCCGCATAGGAAGTCGACATGAAAGTAGCAAATAGAAGGAGAATAAAGTAAGCTAATAGTACCATGATTAGTAATGGAGATGTATGCGTATAGATATATGTATGCGTCGGCAATAGTTGATGATTATGTATTGTAGAGTAAGCTCTGATTTAGGGTCTAGGTTGATAGGTTTTATGACTGTATCGAGTCTAAGTGCACATAAAAATTATGAGAGTTGCTAATGGCAATCGGCTATCTCTGCCCGCCTATTGTATCAATAATCGATTGTGTGGTTGCAATATATACCATCAGTACTCTCACTTGATCAGGTTTTAACGCTTTTTCACCCAGTAGCATTTTAAAGACGCCTTTCTTGTCATTTATTGAGGTAGGACGTATCAAGCACCACTAAACTCAAATGTTTAATGTTGGTATTTGGTGAATGAGACAAGTGGTTGGCCGATGCTTTATATACAGTACCAACTGAGTACTTAGCTATATGCAGCAATGTCATTGAAAAGCAGTGGTTTAGAAGGAGGAGGTAATGGTGATAATTGCAATCAACAATCTCCATTCATAGAGTACAACAATAATAACCTAAATGATGATCGATTGGATATAGAAGAAATCTTCACTCAACATAAACAAAGTCTAAGCCAAGATATAGGTGACGATTATGATGAAGAAGAGTATAGTGATAATAATGATGAAGAATTTGTTGAAGATTCTAAACCTGCGGCGGTGAAGGAGCTCTTCAAGAACAATAATAATGATTGTTCATATGATGTGGGTGTATCATCCAAGAGAGTATCAACAGATTATACAAATACAAATGATGAATTTGCTGATAATTTTGATGATGACGTTTTGGCGAAGATGGAAATACCACCGCCATCATCTAATAAAATGTCCACCGAGGCGGAGTTTGAGGATAATGATTTAGACAACCAAATGTCGAACCTAAATGAGGCCGCTATACTTTCCAACTCTAATAGTAGTTTCAACAATAATAGCAATAGTAGCAGTGGTGGAAAGGTTAAGACGGAACATGAAAAGTCCGTGTTGCAAAGCTCTTCTTCTGACAAGAAACAATCTCCAACCAAGATGAAACAACCTACCCTCTTAGAGACTGTAACAGCTCTAAACAAAAAGAAAAAGCGGAGAATAAGTAGTACTGGTACTGGTTCTTCTTCTGCAATGGGTAGTGTAAGTTTTACAGCTAAAAAGGAAAAGAAGAACAACAGTAAATCAAGGAAAAGTAGCGGTAGTACTGCTTCAATACAAACCAATACACTTACTCAAATGTTTGGTGGTGCACCAGATACACCTCAGTCTACATCTCCTAACAATACTCCAAAAGTAAACGAGAACGAACTCCATGAAGTACGGTTAGGAACAGAAATTAGAACAGTTAAGAAGGGAGATGTTTGGTTACCTCGTGACAAAGCATTACGAGACGAAGGGTTTGCATTCTCAATTGGGGGTATAAGCATGGAAAATATACCAAAATTGATTGGTAAGCACAAGGTTGCTCATATTACAACAGCTTGGATGAGGGTTGAAATGGCCTTTATTGGTGCCGAAGAAGCAACTGCTGTAAAAGCTTTTACGGGGAGTGACTGGGTACGTGTTATGAAACATGAACTTCTACCAGAGAATGGGAAGATACAGTTAAAAAAGCTTTTGGGAAAACGGATAATGGAGAGTATGCCGAATAAAGATACAGTTCTTTGCTATGAAACGAGAGGAAGAGTAGATCATTCCTTTTATTATCAAACTGGCAAACCTTTACCGAACTTTCACCATGCTGAACACCCGATGGCAATGGATCTATTTGCCGGTGGAGGGGGCGCATCAGCAGGTCTAGATAAAGCTGGGTTTGACGTTAAGTACAAGGTTGAGATGAATAAGACAGCGGCGGATACACTGCGGATGAATTTCCCCGATTCATATGTGTTTGATGAACCCATTGCTACTTTCATACAAAACTGCAAAGATCAAAGGGTACATATCTATCCTAGGGGAGATAAAACCGTCTCGTATATGCACGCCAGTCCTCCATGCCAAGGGATGAGTGCAGTGAATACAAGTGGAGGCGCTAACGATTTGCAGAATAATGAGTGCACAATAACATTTCTCGAAGGTGTGAGACTCTTTCAAACAGATTTTGTTACCATGGAGAATGTGCCAGGACTCACTCAACAGAAGAACATTAAATACTTACTTCGTATTGTGGGAGGACTACTAAGCATGGGGTACCAAGTGAATGTATCCATGCCTAGCGCCAAGGGCTTTGGCGACCCACAAGACCGTGTTAGAGTAATTTTGCTAGCTTCTAAGAAAGGTTACAAGCTGCCAGTCCTCGAACCCACACACGGCGAAGGAAGATTAGACATAGTAACGGCAGGGAGTGCTCTCCGTGACTTAGAGGATGTTAATCCAGCACCAGGAGGTCTTGTTGGCTTGCCAGGCGGCAGACATGTGTTTGATCATTACAAAGAAGGCACAGAGCTGTCAGAAAAGGCTGACAATCACTACACTCTAAATAGAGATCACCCTGCAAATACAGTTAGAAAAGCAAATCAAATACGGCATTACCAACATACAGATAGATACATCACAGTTCGAGAAAGAGCTCGTATTCAATCCTTTCCAGATACACATAGATTTGCAGGCAAGAGGACGGACATGTACAATCAAATTGGTAATGCTATCCCTGTGAACTTGGCAGCTGCAATTGGAAGGGCAATAATGAAGAGCTATCGTGCTGGGCCACATGAAATGCCTCGAGATACTCGTTGATGACATTCATCAACCGTGGTATACTCTAGTTTGTAATTGTACATTAAGTATAAGTCATTTGTATAATACCGGTACCAATCTATAATACAAACAATTATTTATATTCTCTATACATCGATGCTTCTATAGAGAGAAGGCATTCCCTCCCCCGCACCCCCTAAACACACTCGCCTCAATGGATATCAATTCTATACATGATATTTACTCCATGATCGGAAAGGACATTAAAGATAGAATAGCACACTCACCCCAATTGTCCATCGGATCCGTCTTGTCTTCCTCATATCGAGCTAGCCTAAAGTAGCCCCCTTCACCCCAAGATGATCCCCAACTATTCTTAACCTTGAAGAATGTTTTTAGTTCTGTTGCGGCTGATTCATCCTTGCCGTATCCTACTACTAAAACTCCATGATTTATATCAGGTAAGCATGTATCTTGTCCGGCATATAGTAGATTACATCCTAATCCACCCATTTGCTTAGTTACTCGGCCACAATCCTCAACTTGATAAATGCCCTGTTTGTAGAACTGAAACAAGGGATCAGAAGCAACCATTGCAGACGTAACTGGCTGCTTTTTAAGTGCCTCTTTCAAGGCATTGTTCTTCCTCGGAATAACCTCAACGTGGTTCACAACCTTAGAGCCAGGCACGGGTGTACAGAGTTGAGATGAGCATGTACCCGCGGCTTGCATGTATGGGTAGTCAACTTCACTACAAATCCCTTTCCTCAATTCCTCTTCGTCAAATGTTGTAGTCATCCTGATAAAGTATGAATATGGGCAAAAGAAAGAAATAGAAAGATTAGTGGATGATACCAAAATATGTACTCAATCACAGCAGCTCAAGCACTTACAATCCACCAGCACAACCCTTCTCATGTAGTGTATCACAATCAATCAAATTCTGTTCACTCAATGGAGTCAATCCCAAATTATTATTTGTATTACTCTGAATAAGTTCCGATTGTTGTTCTGGTGTCATTTGATTAAATTTGTTAATAGCCATTGCAGACTCGATAGCACCGATAGAAGAGAAGGACCAGCATGCACCACAAGTACCTTGTTGACGGATCGGACCCATGAATCCCAAGTGATGCCAATCCTTTTCATCTGTTGTGATTGTTGGTGTGGTGGGTGTATCCTTATCGGATGACGGTGGCTCGATTGGTACCTGTAAATTACGACGCTTCTCTGCAATCACTACTGCAGATTCAGAACCTCTCAATCTACTAAATACCTCCTCTTCTTCCTCATTCTCTTCATTATACTCCATAAAGTTGAAAACTTTATCATCTCGATGTATCAACTCTGGTGTATATTCACCCAACTTCATTTGTTTCTTAAATTCAGTATGTGTCATATCGCTAAATTCATTATGACCCAATGTAAAACTAGAAACCTTTGCATTATGTGTTTCAATTAAGACATGATTTTCTAACCATATTAGCATTCGTTTACCCTTTTCTTCGATAGATTGAAACTCTTTTGAATATTGATGTACCCAATTCTCAAACAGGGACATGATCGTTGGAGCCGCATATCCCAAGTATGCATGTTTTTCTTTTTGTAGTGCATCTTCCAATATATTCCATAATGATGATGTTATTTTATGCTGTAGTGATGATCGATTTGATGTAGTTTCAACAGAATTGTGGGTGTCATGAAGTTCTTCTGTTGCAATAAAGTCAACGTGTGCATTATTTACTTGTGAAAAGTAGGCGTATGTGGCTGAAGGCGCCACTGATAAGAAGATTAAGACTGATTTCCTAATGATCATTGTACTGAATATTATATATAAGCCGCCACCGCCCGCCGCTATATAGTTCTGAATGATATCGTAGGTAGGTACTTCCGCCACTTTATTTGATGAGATTTGAACGAAGAATAGTAATCCCAAATACTAAAGACTCCCAATTATATCTTCTCCCTCTGGGGCACTGGACTATCATACCCAAGGGATTCGATGAAATCCTTGGGTATGATAGGTCCTGAGGGATAAAAGCATGCAAGAGCGGCCTCCTCCTCTAATGCTCGATTGATACGATTGAATTGCCGTCACACACGGCTCTTCACCTCATAATATCAACAACAAAGGCATCATCATATACCTCTTAGCTCTCCTTAGTTTGTAGTAGTATATCCATCCTCTTTTGCAAAAAGTAATTAACGACCTAAAATGTTGATGACAATGATGGAGAACAAAGTAACAACACCGATGCATCATAAACCCACGAAGAGTAAGAATCGCTATCCTCCACCACAAATATATGTCCTACCTAGTGCTGGTGGCTTCATACGAGAAGGAGATATCACTGATGTAAGTTTGTTGTTTGCAATTGCAATGTTTATGGATCGTTGTCGGTCTTCTCTTTTACTTTTGACATAGATACACTCATGATACAACTCATCCTCTATCCTCATACTCATACTCATATCACTTCTACTATGTCATAGAATGATGTATTATCAGGACGAGGTGGCGGCGTGAACGGTCGTGAAGGAAACATTCGATATCGCCACTTAGTCAATTCGGTAAAGACTGAATATCTCTCTCCTCAAACTCGTAAACTTGAGAAGTGTCACATCGCGGCTAGGGTAGTGTATAGTATTCGTAAATACAATGGAAGATTTCTTAAGTTGGACAATACAACAGGTTATTGGTATGAGATTGGTGACAAGGCTGCCTTCCGCAAGACAGGGCAAGCTCTTCGTGAAGGAGCGCCCCAATTAAGAGGATCAGAAGGAGAAGAAGATCGTAATTGTGATGGTATTGATGTTAGTGGTATCGAGAATGGTAGTACAACAATGACCCAACAACAAAAGGAGGTTACACCTTTGAAAAGTGAAGAAGTAAGGGATCAATGTGCAGTGTAAAGATGGTATCTAATGATCTGTCCTGATTTTCATATTCGTCTTTGATTCATCATCATGGATATTCTCATACCAATGCAAGTAGTATAAAGTAAAGATTGTCTGTTCAACTATACTCTATTCATTACCATACAATGATAACATATGAAAAAGATTATATTCATGTTATGGTTGTCTTCTTCTTGCCACACCTATCAGTGGGAGAGGTTAGAATAAAAAGGTACACATCTTATGCACAAAAAAGGATACTTTGTGATGACTTTGATAGTGTACGATAGTAGCCATGTTATCATTAGCAAACTATCTCTATTTCTGTTCAATCAATATGTACATCTACCACTAGATTGTAGTCTATCTGCTACCATGATATTGGCAGACAAGTTAGATCCTATCCTATCCCTCAGTTCAATTGAGCTATCTTCTAACTTTCTTCTCTCCTTGAATCTTAAGTAGTCTATCACACTCCTCCATTATCTATGAAATGAAGCATGCAAGGATTTTGTCAATCGATTGATATCAAGTAGAGAGACAAGTCATATGAACATTGAATATAAACTTACCCTAGCATTCTCCTCTAACAATCTTCTACCACCGCCACGTAATTGACGTCGAATCAAATCAGAATCTATATCCATACTCTGGTTAGTTTCTATCAGATCCATGCTCTGGTTTGTATCATTCTCTAATAAACTTGACTTTAGTACATCGTTATTCATATCATCCAACTCTACATCCACACTTTGGTTTGATGATACATCGTCAACGATAGCATCAGCCACGACAAGTGAAGATACCGAGGACTCAGCGTTATCATCATACGCCTTCTCTCCATAGAGAGAGACAGGCAGCTCATGATCTAATTCATCATCACCGCCACTACCGCTGCCAATCATATCTTGTTTCATCATAACGAGGCAATCTTCTAATGCCACGTTGGCGGCGGTGACTACTGCCGCATCATCGTTTTTATTTGCAGCATCCTTTGATTTTAGATAATGACGTACCGTCAATCCAGCGCCTAGAGAAACTCCAAGAGAGAGTGCGAGGAAGGTAAGAGCAAGATATATTTTCTTATTAAACTTCGACGTTGATTTAGATGCTGTATCATTGTCGTTGGTTACTACAGTCTCATCAACAGCATCTTCATGCTCTAATTCGAACAGTTTCAACGACATATCTAAACTCCTATCACTATCATCCGTGTTCATATCAAATGTATGATCGGTGGCATCGGATAATTGTTTTTGCAAAGTTTTTTTCTCTTTCTGTACATTATCAGTATTAGTATCATGGACCACATCCTCCTCAACCAGCGTGTCGATGCATGCTTCTAGGCAGGATGTATTCATTACTACTTCATTTGTTGCAATCGATTGAGATGAATCCATCTTGACTGAGTAGAAAGTAGAAGAGTTTGGAGACCAAAGAAATATTATACCAACGTGATAATGAGATAGAGGTAGGGGCAACAGCTTAATACTATCGTGGTAAGTGACGATAGTGACGATATGATATCGTAGAGTGATCGAAAATAAAGCATGCCCTCGAAGCAGCAACGACCGGTATCCTAAGAATGACCGAACATCACTCTATGTACTTGTCTTTCTCACTCGGCCTTTCCTAACATATGATATCTTGACACCTGTTATCTAGAGAGCATATAATCTAATTGTATCAGCAACATATCATTCACTGTTCATAGTGCTGTGCGGTGTGCGTGTGTGTTTAAGTAGTGAGACCATTATGCGCTAGTGCTAGGCTGTGGTACAAAAAAATTAGAGGTATCCTTGGGTATCCTTTCAAGAATGACGAAGACATACCTTATGTTCAAAAAGCTGGAGTGATCCGCCGCTATTCTCTATTGAGAGGACGAGTCTAATCTCTATACACGTGAAAAGTATGAACTAAATTCATTATCTATACATATGTTATCATATGGCTACAAATCTAAATCTAATCTACAGCGTAGGATACTTTCTCTCAGAACTACTTACTTTACTCATGCACTCCTAGCATGGGTAGTAGTCGCCTGAATATCCAAAGCAGAATGCATACTAGTAACACTAACAAACCCACCTCGTCTTCGTTTGCTTCCTGGTGGTGTCAGCATGAGAGAATCTTGTACAGAAGTAAACTCATCCTTCAATGCCGGTATGACATTGGCATGAGTAACAGCGCACTGCATTGCCTCATCTTCGTCAGAGTCTTCATTATCGATCATCATCGGTTGATTATAATGATGATCAGTTGAATCTTGACTGATACGCCTACTACTGAACTGCTGTACTCTTGAACTCTGTTCTTCGTTCATTGATACATCTTGCATATCGACATCTTCTCGACTCTTCTTCTTATTCTCTTGATCATGAGTACTAGCTGCCATTTGGCTGCATTGAACCCTTGTGCAATACTGAAGAAACTTCACTACCTTGAGATCTGAATCGGAGAAGATTGCATGCTCCAACGCTGACATACCATCTTGATCCTCAAGTTGAACACATGACGGGTTTGCTTTGATTAATATTTTAACGACTTCTAAACTTGGTGGTGATAGTTCCGTATCTGATGAGTCGTCGTCACCTGATTCAAACAACTCACACTGAGTATCGCAAGCCATATGTAGCGGTGTCTTACCATCAGAATCTTGTGCACAACAACCTTGTGGATATGCAGTAGCTAATAATTGTATCGATACTAAATCAGCTCGTGTCCCGGTGGCTATGTGAAGTGGTAATCTACCGAGACAATCGACACATTGTGCTGCCTCGGGTACCAACTTGAGTAATAGTTTGACGATTGTTTGTGGAGGATTGTTGCGAAATGTAGCATGTAAGATACTCATACCGTTGAGTTCTGGACATCGAGTGAGTTTATGACAGAATGCCACGAACTTGGTAGGATTGTTGAGTATTGAGTATGCTAATCCTTGCCAATCGCCATTATTTATGATGGAAAGGAGTAACGTCAATCGAGATACATCCTCGACGGTTAGTTTTGCAGTTGATTGTGATGACATGATATATCTGATGATGATAATAAGAGTGTAGTTGTGTTGATGAGTAGCTGAATAGCTGAAGTGAAGTCTAATAAAGTATGAGATGATTAGAAATTAGGTACAGTAGTAGATGATGATGATGTTCGGTGCACTGTTTGTTGATAATGAGAGCATCATTCATTGCAATGGGGCACTTTTGATTCTCTCTAGTTCTTGGCCGTATCAATTGCCTATCAATTGGCCTAATTCCTCCTATTCTTTTCAGATGGAATACACTTCAAAATGAAGTAATTTATTTATCAATTCCTTCTTATATCTGTATCAATCAATACCGTAAAATGTTCTCTTTTCAATGGCAGTGGTTTATTTCCTCGTTCGACTGCCCTACTGCCTCTTAATCCTGAAATGATATATTAGCAAGCCGTAGACCGCACAACTCACAAAATATCGCCTTCATCTTTATCTATTGCCTCATCATCCTCTCGATATTGCAATAACTAACTACAATATGTATGAAGAAAGAGCAGTACTCGTCTTGCTACCTAACGGCAAACAACAATCCTATTTCATCTCGAATGTTATCAATCATCATGACAGTACACGTCTCATCACATCAGTTCCACAATCATCAACAAGTAGAAGAAAGAAGAAATCATCATCTCGTCGATCAAGTACTACCTCGAGAAATAGCAAGGAGGGAGGTAGTAGAGACGAGAGTAGTAAATCCTCTTCTCAACATCGACAACGGAGCGACAAGGAGCAAGCCGAAGCAAAGCCAAAGAAGACGACATCGACTTCTTGGCCCTCACGAACACCACGTCGACGAAGAAGAACAACAGAAGCATAAATTTATATCACCGTCATCGTTATCACCATGTCAAGAATCATACAAGCTTTACAAGATATGCTCAACAAGATATGATAAACCGACCGGTTTCAATTGCTCATCTAGTATTGCAACTTACATGAAGTGTGCATTGAGTCAATGCGATTTAGTAGCAGCACCGGGTACTTGATATATGAAGTCTAGTCGTCTTCATCATCATCGGAGTATATGAGGATATAAATATACACCCGGTGTATAGGAAGATGGATTTGCATATGATATGCACACAAATTGTAAAAATAGCGTTAGCTCGGTATCAACTCTTGAGGCCAAGATACCGCATGTACATATTAAGTCCTACTTCTCAACAAGCTAGAAGTAAAGTCGAGAGAGATAGACAGGTCGTGTGATTAGAGTTAGAGAAGTCAGTAGATATAGATACCTACAGGCCTACAGAAGAGCAGAAAAGTATCCCCACCGATGGTATCTTCTCAGCTATTTGAAGAAGAGAGGGGGGAGGGTCGATGGTATTAGGAATTAGAAGTAGATATATTACAATAGGTAGTAAAAGATAGCAGAGTTAAACATAGGTCATGATTTGCAGATAGACTCCCCCCTTCTCCTCTATGTGACCGGAGGATTAACATTAGGTAAGTTCCCTCTCATATTAAACTATGTAAGGTAGCGCCTAAGGCTGCTTCTCAGTACACATAGGTATCTGTCTCAAACTGAAGTTCCTTTTAAGAATTCATGCTCAGATCTCATCTAGTTGAACTTATTTTATCCGAAAAACTCTTTTTGCATGATCCTCAATAATCATGCCATTATGTATAATAATTCAACCACTATTACAGCATGTATGTTCTTCATCACTCGAGTAAAGTAAGGATTGGATAATCTAAGTTGTGATTCTGATCACTAAAACTAAAAGTATGAAGATGCAGCATCCAACGCAAGCAGCTACTCCCTCCTCTCCCCCTCCCTGGAATATTCTTCATGCCAAAGGGACGATGCAACCACCACCGAGTCCAATCCCTATTAATATATCTCCACCAAGTCCACAAGAGATTGAAGATGAGGCTAGGTCAGCTGAATCCGTCATACAATATGAGTGGAGTACATATCATATGTATAATCTAATATCGAATGCTCGTTTGCGTCGATGCTATGATAGAATATCAAGAAGTGTCTCCTCACCCTCTGAAGCAGCAGCATCTCGTCACGAGCTATTAAATGGTACTTTTTTGCCTCAAGAGAGGAAAGTGAACGAGATAGAACAGGCGGTTCCTCAAGAAGCTAAGGACAAGGAGAAGGACAAAGATAGAGACGACGACGAGAACATCATCGGTGTGTTTGTTTTTGAACTGCAGATGTAAGGCTATTATGTATAGAAGATCATATATCCTCCGATATGGAGACCTCCGATATGGAGGCAATGTATAGTATGTTTAGACAACCGTAGATAGAGAGATGCCTCAGAGAGGTGCTTATTACAGAGGAGACTGGCAAGGAGATACCCTCTGTGATAATCTCAAGACTGAATTGGTAGTTTGTAGAGTTATAAGAATAGATTAGGAATGTAAGAATATAAAGCTATAGAATTGTACAAGCATATCTATCTATATTGCAATGTTCCTCATCCTTACATAAGATATCATTTCATATAAGGATACCGATATTGATAACTACAAGCACTGTAGTTCCTCATATAACATGAAACAAACTCGAGAACGAACATATTACTAACCCTAACCTATTAATTGCTACTCTAATCTGTTATAGCTTCACCTATTATTCCACTCTACTTATACATACACAAGTTAATTGCTAAGCACTTCTTGCGAAATGGGATATCCTTGCCTGGGGGGCATTTGCTACTTGATCATTCGACTTTATCCATTGCTCAACAACCTCACTCAGTATCTGAGCACCCCCACCACAGACTATTTCTACAGGTATCACAAAAGGATATGATCCCGACATGGCAGTATTATACCACGTCGACAAGTTCTTATCAAGAGCATCTAAAGCTTCTTCTTGTCTCATACCATGCAAATCAAGTTGACGCGGTTGCCGTTGTATAGACGAAGCACCCTTTCTTGTTTTGTAAAGGTTGGATACATCTCCAACCAATACATTATAATGAGTCTTACCTGCCTTACCACCAAGCCCTTCTGAAGAAGAAGAACTCATAAGTTCAAGCGGCGGAGGCCCAAGTAGCGTCGATTTGCATCGTTTCTTGACTGACTTGGACTTGGGTTTACTACAAACAAGTTGCAAGTTGTTAAGTCTCTGCCTAATGTCCTTGAACCGAACTAATTCGGCTTCCTCGTGGATCTTGCCAAGTTTCTTGGAGTGCTCTACCTTGAGATCCTCTTCCGACTTCTCAATAACTATCGGCTGCTTCTTCTTTTTCTTCTTCTGCTTGCTATTACTTTTCTTCTTGGTGGACTTGGGAAATGTAGTCTTCTTTTGATTAGAAGATGATGCCTTGTTGGAAGTGTTTTCTTCTTCCCCAATAGCATTCAAGTTTATTACTAATACCTCCGACCCATTCACCCAGCCCATTTCCTTGCATGTCTTCTTACCAACAGAGCTAAGAAACAAGGTCCTACCCTTGTATATAAAACGGAATGATCGTAACGACACACTTCTCTCCTCGGCGTAATCACTAAATAACCATTTGAGCTGGGTAGACTCTCCAATCTTGATAATACACCGGTCTTTACTCAAATCATCCACAAACACTATGCATAGCTCTTTCTCATTATCATGCTTTGGCCTCACATTACTTGATTGTGACTTACTTTGTTGTGGAAAGGCTGACTTCATATGATTAACAGTCTCATTCGCTAAAGAAGTATTGTGCTTATCTATCTTGGATTCTTTTTGGGTATATTCAAATGTATTAGAATGGTTTAATTTGGAAACTTGATATGCCTCGTGTAATTTAGGAAACTCTTTCTGACAAGTGAATTCCATCAATCGTTGAGATTCGAAATCTACAACACCAACTAACCGAAGCTGTGGATTATGTTCACCATAATGATGTAATCTTTTTGAGAAGACACTAATTGCAAATCTGAATGTAATAGTAACAGAATTATCCACTTCATTATCATTATTTATCCAACCGCACCTGCTAGCAAATACAAGGAAATTTGCATTGAAGACCAGGCTCTTTGCTACCTTATACATAGCACTATCACGAGCATAGTAATTTGCTAATAGGAGAGTGTAATGAGGATTATGCCATCGTAGACACGGCACATCACCGTAATGTTGCCAATAGAATCGTATTATTTGATCGAGTTTGCAAACTTCTTCACTGTTAAGTATCAGATCCTTCAATCCCGGTGGAAGGTATAGCCATAGTTTAGTAACTGATATATTATTTTCATCTTGACTTAAAAACTCTGGGTGAATAAAAGATGCCATAGTATTAGTATACACTACTCTGTTATTCCAACACTGTTGAATCTGCGTACAAATTATATATTTATTACACTCTAATGTTGATATACTGATTTATTGTAGGTGCCTGCAGTCTAGTTGATAAGATATCGAGCAGTATTGTACTAGTCAATGATGATATACTGGATAGATTGTCGCCGTTGTCACCTATGCCCACTCTAATCGCCTAACAAATGCAGAACATTGCATTCACGAAAAGTTGCGAAACTAAAACAAAAAAAAATGCACAGAGTACGGCCGGTATCCTTGTGGGGTCATTCAGTCAACTAACACTTCAGTAGGGATACAGCTGGCAGTGAGTAATGCTTATGAAACTGTGGAAGCATGTGTTGGTCACTAGAAAACGTATTACGAGAATGATACTTATACGACTCTCTCATTTACTATTATATTTGCTCGGTGGCATCCTCTAGAGAATAAAGCTTGGATGGTGCTTTCGCCCATCTCTCTATTAGTCAAAGTTGAACCTAATCTGGTTGTTTCCTTCCCTTAAATCTCTAAGATGGCTAGTGTTAAATCCATAATGCACTAGTTATGGGGCTACTTCGTCAAGTATAATAACTTTTAAACACCTGATCTACCTCTGTTCATTATTCTAATATATATAAATTAAACCTGCTTCTTCTCCTCTCCATCCCAATCTCCACTCATGAACTTTTTAACTGCATCATGGACCTCTTGACTAATCTCAATCTCACTTTCATCTGATATATCCCATGCTTTTCCGCTCTTCTTGCTACTTCTAGAGTTACTTCTTGTCTTGAGGATATCAGATACTCTATCCTTGGTCTCTTGTGTATCAACAGTTAGCCCGAGGTAGGGCAGCACCTTCTCAATGATAATGGTATTACTTTCTAAGATATCATCATATGATATGAGCAACCCCGTACCAGATACCGAGTGTTCTTTCACAGCCTCCTCGAATAAAGTCGAGAGATGAAGAGCACAAACTTCATGAGAAGAGAGCTGCTCTAAATCCAAGTTGTTAGCACTAGACTTGTTAGCTAATGCCATGGTAGGATTACGCTTGGCCTTGAGGCAAGTAACATTCCTCTTACGTTCCATACTCTTGGAAAGTGTCTCTTCAGCCTTACGGTATGAAAAGGTCCATTTAGCTGTAGGATAGAGTTTCCGTATCGTTGAAAGATAGGCAGTTGATGCACTTTCAAACTTGAGGAATAAGTGCTCAACACTCATATCATCCGTACGTCCCAACAATGTGATAATATCCTTTATCAACTTTTCTTGCTTGGATGATGAACAATTATCAGACTTGTATCGGTTGTGAATTACATCACATGCTGATAAGGCCGAGTGTAATGCCTGATGCTCGGATACAACTAGGGTGGAATCAAATGCACCTGATAGAGCATTTGATATAAGTCCTGCACCCGAGTGACCTTGATGAAATATCTGTGTTGTGTTGTGGGTGGGTGGAGAAGGTAGGGGTGTAAATGTTACGTGAGAATAAATAAAAACGAACATAAGATGTGCACAAAAGCTATAAAAACTTACCAAACCATCCGGTTGAAGTGTCTTAACCTTATCCTCATCACCCCTATTACTAATAGCATCCATAACCTCATTCAATAAAATACTATATCGATGTTCACCACAATGGTTAGACGTGGACATAACATCCTTAATCGTTGGATAGAACGAGGGATTAGATTTGTTTATCTGTGTATCATAGACACAAAAATCTCCATATACTTCGGAATACTCCACATTATTATCATCTATTGCAAAACTTGTTGGATGATATCTAATACCAGCTAATTTTAATTGTCCATTAAGTATCATTTGTATATTATCATATGAGGCATACGGATCAGTAGTAAATTGTTGAGCTATCAGAGAGTAGCCCTCTGATCCTTCTTCATTGATTGAGAGTGGCGGCTCTTCGTCATCTATAGATTCTATTATTATTCCATCATTTCCTTTATTGTTTGTGGGTATTATATTATCTTGGATGGTGGCACGGAGATATTGTTGTTGTTGCTGCTGTTGTGCAGCAGCTGTCGAAAGAGTTGCGATTGCAATGACGAGTGTTATTGTTTGGGGTTTCATCATCATTTTGGTATTGCAATGGAGTGTTATATCATCTCACCGCCGTAGGATTGGTTTAAGTAGTACAAATTAGCTCATTGATTAATAAGAGAAGCCAGCCTAACAACAAACGATCGATTCACTAATTTTAATGAAGTACGAAAGGCAGGGGGCAGTTGAAACTTCAATTTGATGCCTTCCACATGTAAGTAATGGGGTGCTATGTAAATACCTTACTTCTGTTCATATGTATTAAGATTCCTATTACAAATCAGAAGTAAGGTTTAGTACTTAGTACTTAACCCCTTTAATCACGGTCATAATAAAGTGTCGCCGTGTCGCATGGGAAGTGTGCGTGATCAAACAACATAATGATATGCAATTGCAATAGCTTTATGCAATTAGCCCAAGGTAGTAGACGCTGCTATATATAGGCTTAAAACTCATATCTAGAATGATATCTCTTACCACCGTCGTAGGTCTAATCTCCGCCAGTAGTCTACATCATCTCACGACAGCCTACACTACCGATCAACTCGATAATGCAATATTAACTGATATTCTCCAACAATACACAACATATGTACCTTCTCCTGAATCAATATGTCCATCGACAGCATCATCCACAACAACATTTACACATGATTGGCCAGGAACTAATCCAAATTCAAATTGGGATACGGCCACAGTTAGTAACTTTGAAGAAGGACTCTTCCAAACTTTAATGACTCATACTGATGTTAATACTAATACCTCATGGTCAATTAGGGTTGGTACGAATGGTAATATATATTCACATTATGTTCCTGATATGTGGGGTGAAACTATGGCTCCTCAGGCACATACTGATGCACCATGGTGAGTTTTTTAGATATAGTGGAATTAGTTATGTCTCTCTTCTCGGTCATAGTATGTCTCTGTGTTGAAGTAGTTATGTGCCTAAGTTTTGTTGACATGGAATAGGTATTGGATTGGTATTGTTGTTTTCATTGTAGCGTCTCTGCAATTGTAAATGTCTAGGATTGGCTATTGGGTTTTGTGTTTATATCATGTGTCACTCTTTTTGCAATTGCAAGATGTTTTATGTTTACATTCACATCTCATGTTAATACCCTTTTGCAAATTGTTAAATATAGGATTGACGAGGTACATCAATCTGTTGCAGTAAACGGATACATAAGTGGTCAATGCTATGATAATGTTACTGGTAATGTCTTATACAATGCTACTAATGGTAAGCCCATAAAAAAACCCGAAGCTGCAGGAGTAGATGTTTGTAAGAAACATTTCCTACATCAAGCTGGTGCGTACCAATGGGATGGTATTTATACCGATGTACCCTTCTTTAGTCCAAGTTTGGCCAAGAGTTGTGAGGGTAACACTTGTATGTTTGCTAGTTGGAGTACTTCTGCTCATGTTGATACAGGAACTCCCTTTACCTCGAGTTTGATTACCATTAATAGTTATACGAATTGTGGAAATGGTGTTATTGAACACACCTCAATGATGCACAAGTGAGTTATTCGTTTCTTATCCATCATGTTTTAATGTTTAATCCTCAACTCAACCCTCCTCTTGATCTTCTTCCATCCACCAACAGCTTCGCCCCACCTTCGGCCCCTGCATTAGATGTCGACCTCACTTACTTCAATGCTTTATGGACAGGAGTTCGTAGTTCCCACTTACCATGGGCACTTGAACCTAATCCTCAAACTGGTATGTTTTCATACTCAGACCCAGCTAATGTAGATCATCTCGAGTTAAAACCTTGGGGCAATGATGGACCAACACCCAGTCCTGCCAATTATACTTGTGCCCCCTTATCAAGTGAACGTACGGATTTAAAGAACTTATGGGGATACACTACATTTGCTACAAATGATCTAATCGTCAAACAACCCGAGCTTACTAAATGGTGCCGCAAGTCAGAGGGCTGCGCCGTAGATAACTTTCCAACTGATGGATGCATGGTGTCGACCTGTCGCTGTCCTAACTCCGATCAAGTTTGGGAAGGATATACGGAAATAGATCTCAAGGTGCCGGCCAATTCACATCCTAACTGTGCCTTCCATACTACATGGAATGGCAAGGTTAGTTTGCAATGTAATCTGCGGGATGAAACTGGTTTTGGCAAGACTACACCTTATACGAATGGTGGCTCGGGCAGTGGCCTCAAGTTTGTCAATTCAATTTCTGGAGAAGGTATCCAAGTTGCTTTCGTTAGACATTGGTCGTGGAGTACAGGCAATAAACGAGTATACTTTGCAGTATATTATGACGATGACGGTGCAGGCGGAGTCAATCGCCAAGCTGCTATTGATGAAGTAAATTCCATCTTTGATAATAGAGGAAACCCAAACCCCCTTCCGGTTGAGTTTCGCTTGAATACTGAGGTTGCTGATGTTGCACCTCCCAACTACGATCCCGATTCTACCCCGGCCTTTACCTATGTTTAGTAAGTCTGCGCTATTGTTATTTGATTGCTCAATAGAAACCACATACTAACTCTCTCTCCCTTTTGATCTTTAGTGGACAAGGAGAAGAATACACTAATAATGATGTAGACGGGGTAGGTAGGAGGCGGATCGGTAGCTCAGCTCGTGACTATAGTGTGTTCACAATCAAGTGAGTACTCCTTCCCATTCCTTTTATTCTACGTGACATTTCATTTCATATCTTACACAAACTTTTCTTTTCTCAAATTCGTGCCTAAAGTTGGTGGTTTGGAAGTAAACTTGAACCCGGAGAGAGCTATAGCACACGGCAATATCTTGTCTCAAGTGATCTGGGATCTGCCAAGGCCATTGCCGATCCACTTCGAGACGAAGTTGTTATCGAAGAGCATAACGAAAATGAATACACTCCTCGAAATATTGATTTGTATCAGCTTGGTTCACGATTTGCTGCCGTTGCTACTTCTTCCCCAAGTAGCACAACATCCTGTGGAGATGCTTCAGCAAGTCTTGTTTGCACTGGCAAGACAACTCCTTCGGCAGGATACCTACCTTGGTTCTACATAACATGCGGATCATCTTCATCTACCCACTTTGGCCAAGATCCTTATCACTTCACTCCCTATTCAGGAACAGAATTTCAATTTCCAGGACATTCGACAGCAAACTATCCTGTGCGTTCTTATGTATGTGATGGCCAGCCCATATCTGTTAGACCATCATGGAAGCTTGTAGGATTCTTTAATGACTCCTGTGCCTCTTTGGCCACTTCTACATATGATGAGACGGTATGTCCTTGGGATGAATCGTGGACTGAAATGCCTTCTGATTCACCTAGCTTGGAACCAAGTACTAGCACGCCTACATCACGTCCTTCCAAGGATCCGTCACAATCGCCGTCAAGTGGGGCGAAGCTGTTGGTGGA
>Ga0214480_100300_pt1 | contig 24846 bp, 16 predicted proteins | sample M1_20Mar14CPVII9_3_FD_165042 | JGI IMG/M metagenome (GOLD analysis project Ga0214480, IMG submission 165042) | Marine eukaryotic communities from Monterey Bay, California, United States - M1_20Mar14CPVII9sort6BwellE17 | ecosystem: Environmental > Aquatic > Marine > Unclassified | place: USA... | reverse complement strand
TGTTATCAAATCCTCTCTTCTAGATTAAAGCTCTTTCAACTGAAAGTACTACTTAGATTATAGTGGCAGGTTGTATCTGCAAAAGTCCAACTTCCAACTTATCATAGTATGAGCAACTCAATTATTATACTCCTCCTACTGATATCACTACTGTTGCATATTGATGCATTCCAGATAATACACTATCGGCAGCCTTTGACCGTTGGCAGTCTTCGTATAAGCTATTATCCTTCACCGTCTACTACTTGCAATATATCAACCACAAGAGGTGTACGAACTTCCGGTGTTCTGTTCTCGTCGGCATCCGCAGACAATAACAACATAGAAGGCGATGACAGTAAAAGCTCAGAAGAAGCAGTAAAAGTAGAAGTATTAAACGAATCATTAACAAAATCACAAATTAAAAGTATAAACAAAAACAAACCATTCCTCACCAAAGCAAAGGGAGTCTTTACTAACAATAAAAAGTTTAATATGGAAACATTACGTAAGCTCGGAACCGCGGCACTACTATCCTATGGATTTGTTTCTAATGTTAGTGGTGTTATTGCTGTTAGTTCTGCTTGGTTTATATTTAGTAAGAAGGTACGATAGTATTATGTGTCTGTTTGTTAATCAATATTGTTGGATACCCGTTAATCTCATCTCGGTTGTTTACAACACATAATCACATTAGACGGGTCTATCTCCTATAACGCCTGGACAAAAGCCTGCATTCCTAGCATTATATGCAGGATTTACAGTCATGCTTAATGTCATCCGTCCAGCAAGGTTTGCATTAGCAATGGCAATATCACCAATCTTTGAACGAGGTAGAAAATTTATAGAAGACAAGTTTCGTGTAAGTCCAAGGACTGCTACGGCATTAGTGGTTGTATTTGTGAACTTAATTGGTACTACTAGTTTAATGGCACTTGGTATTGGGTTGGCTAGTTTATTATCGGGTGTACCCGTTTGGGCAGGTCGATAGAATGGAGAGAATAGTGGAAGAGTTGTTCATCCTTTACAATTGACGACTTAAGAGGAGCAACTAGTTGAGTATGATGGTTAAGTAGACGACGTTTGGACTTGGAGATGATTGTATCACTTTAGACTATTCACAATTTGGCCACTGACTGGGAGATATCACATAGAAGCATTTGAATTACGACTACGACTTCTTTATTTATCTTCTTTTCAGCCGCGCTTTGTTTCTATCTAACAGAAGCCTTTTAATTAGCTTGAAAAGTACCGGCGGCGAATAAACTAATCTATTAGATCTTGCAACCAACCTTCCCAGCCATCTCTATCAGCAACAAAGCAGACCAAAGTAGATCATTTTAAGAGAGAAAGTGCGGTATCCTTTGGTATCCTAAAAGTGCCAAATTTAATAGTGAATTCATATTGAACAAAGAGATGGTGAATAGCGGCACCATTAAGCGTCGGCGGACTGCCGCTGATACCCTACATATTAGTAATTTACCTGCTGGTTTCATAGTTGATGTATCGGCGTATTTGCCGAAGCCATCGAGGGCGATATTAGCCGTAGCTTTCACAACTTCATCATCATCATCCTTATGGCAAACAGATTATGAGGTGATGCACCGTCTATCACCTATTAGTAAAGCAATCGTATCAGCACAACAGTGGTATATATTAGATTTTGAAGATGTTGAGAAAGAGCTTGCAAATAAGCTGACCGACGATGATATCAGCGCGGTCTTGAAAAGTATTAATGCACAAGATGTGCTCAAAAGATTAAAGTTATGTGGTTGTATCAACATTGAGGGTATAGGATTACATCCATTACAAGGCAGTATAGTATTGGAACAGATTGATTTAAGCCTTGTTGGAAAATACGACAATCCATACCCCGCACCGGAGTCAAAGATTAGCCAAGAGGTTGTTGCCCCCATCCTAAACAGTATTGTTTCTTCTGAAGGATGCTCATTGAAATGTATACAGTTTCCTTACAAGTGGCTTGGTAGAACTAACCATCTCCGGGATTTTAGAAGGAGGTATAATGAACTATTCAGTGGCCGGAATATGATTTGCTCAAAGTGCAATGCGGAAATACAAGGTATCAGTAGTTGGATTCTTGGGAATCACAACAGAAAAATTTGCTATGATTGCCTGGCACCTCTCTGCGGTGATTGCAGTTTGGATAATTTAAATGATGGCTTTTGTCTACATTGTTGTATCACCTGTGATAAAACATATTGCACAGACTGTGTCAAATCAACGAGGTGTAATTGCAACGATTGCCTTGACACGAAATGCAAAGGGTGTGGGGATATGGAAGAGTGCGACGAATGTGGAGTTGCTAGTTGTGAGAATTGCTTGAATACTTGCGGTGGCTGTAATAGGACTAGATGTGTTGATTGTGTGTCGTATCATCGTTGCGAGGAAAGAGGTTGCTTTAATGGAAATTGCGAGGATTGTTACGATGGGAAAGAATACGATGTCAAGTATTGTGAGCAATGCGAATTGGCTCATTGCAATGGTTGCAAAATTGGGCATGTGAAGAAGTATGGGGTGGAAGGAGGTTGCAGTGCTTGTGTTATGGAAATAGTTCCCTTGCTTCTACAGCAACAAGTAAAGCTTACCAAAGAGAATGAAGAGCTGGCCAAAGACAACCAAGAATTGAGGGACAAAGTCGAGAGTATGTCGCTAAGCTGAATGGACAAGTAGTAGTAGTCTTATCAAAGCATAATACGTACTTGTATGGAACTATATAATATGCTTTAGGTTTCTCATATCTGTTTGTGTAATATGGTGACGGCTCAATTTGCGTACTCGATTCTAAATATTAGGTAGATGACCGAAAAATAGTTCTTACTTCATAATTTTGTTACCATCTTTTGAGGAGGTTGGTCAATAAGATGGCGTCTAATAGTACCAATAAGCGTCAGCGGACTGCTGCAGATGCCCTACATATTAGTGATTTACCTATTGGTTTCATAGCTGATGTATCGTCATACTTAGCTAAGCCATCCAAGGCCATGTTGGCCATAGCTTTTAGTCACCTTCCTCTTGGAAAAATGATAATGATGTGCACCAACTCTCACCTATTAGTACAGCCATCATATCGGCATATCAATGGGATATATTAGATTTTGAAGATGATGACAAGGAACTTGCAAATAAACTGACGGACGATGATATCAGTGCAGTATTGACGTGTATAAATGCACATGATGTGCTCAAAAGATTAAAGTTATGTGGATGTACTAACATTACAGGTATAGGATTACATCCATTACAAGGAAGTACAGTATTGGAACAGATTGATTTAAGCCTTGTTGGAAAGTACGAGTGTCCATACCCCGCACCGAAGTCAAAGATTTCTGATGAGGTTGTTGCCCCCATACTTGTTAGTATCGTTTCTTCTATTGGTTGCTCATTGAAATGTATACAGTTTCCTACGAATTGGACACGTGAATGGGAGCATCCATATCCTCTCCAGGATTTTCAAAGGAGGTACAATGAACTATTTAGTACCCGCCGGGATATGATTTGCTCAAAGTGTAACGTGATAATACAAGGTATTGATGATTGGACGGATGGTAATCACAACTTTCATAACAGAAAAATTTGCTATGATTGTCTAAAACCTCTCTGCAGTGACTGCAGGAGAGATGATGAGAATCCTGGTTTTTGTCTTCAGAGTTGTAACACCTGCAATAAGACATATTGTACAGATTGTATCACATCAACAAGGTGCACAAATTGCTCCGGCACAAAATGCAAGGAGTGTGGGGATATGGAAGAGTGTAACGAATGTGGGGTTGCTTTATGTGTGGGTTGTTTGTATACTTGTGAGAATTGCAATTTATCTCAATGTGAGAATTGTTTAACACTTCTTCATTGTGAAGATATAATGTGCACCCCTAAGGTACATTGTGAAGATTGTTATAATGGCAAAGAATATAGTATCACATACTGTGGTGAATGCGGCATGAAGTATTGCCTTGAGTGTAAAGTCGACAAAGTAAAGACATATGAAGATGATGGGATAGGTGCGTGCCGGGGTTGTGCTGGAGATGTCATTTCATTAATTGTAGAAGAGATGACCAAACTACGCTCCGAGAATGAGGAGTTGACCAAAGAGGTTGAGGATCTGAGGGCGAAAGTCGAGAGAACTGAACTTTAAAGAATGACTTTTAAATCACCAGTACTCTATTAAAAGGCTTATAACATCTAGCAGTACTCTATGGTATACAGTATCTAATGTACTCGATCCCAATTGAATTAGGTAGATGACCAAATATCCTATTCAGATAGACGAGGTGTCAACTTAAGAATCTAGCTGCCTCGGTAACAATATTATCCACCAATTCACTAGCCGCAGAAGAAGGTGACGATACCATGCTATTAGGAGACTTAGTCAAGTCTTTCCCTTGTCGTTCGTTGGCCTTGGGAGATGATACATTCAGCTTACTCATCATATCTCTATGTTCAACATCTTGTCTACTAGATAATGTATCCTCAATCTTTGTACACTTGTTTGATACAACATCTACACTTGATGATATCTTTTGTAATAGTTCTGTATTCATATCGTCGGCGGCAGATTGGCCGCCTTCTCTAGCTTCTTCACCTCCTCCATTTGATTGTTGTATCTTCTCCAACATTACCTCATTCTGAAGATTAGTACTTAATTGAAGCTTGGATATTGAATCCAATTGTTGTTTGACATTTAATATCTCTTGATGTAAACTACTACTGATACCATCCTGCTGTCTCTCTTCCTTGTTGACAAGAGCATCAAGAGTGTCCTTAACATTAACTAATCCTTTTTGAATCTCATTCGAGTATTGTTCAAGTGATGAAGTCTTGTTGGATATAACATCAAGTGCAGTATCAACTTGTTCATTATGAGATGATATCTTTTCCATATCACATTTAGTTTCATCGACTATTGATTCAACGATGCTATCATGCAAGTTGCTCATGCCAGTTTGAATAATGTTCTTTAGACAATTGGATTGTGTCTTGAGTTCATCTAATGATTCCAATGTCTTGATGGTGGTGCTTTCTTTCTTGTTGTCTAATTGATTAGTTTTTCGTTCTAATGTTTTGTTGGCAGCATCAAGCTTGGTGGATAGTATAGCATTGGATGATTTAACATCTACCAATTCTTGTTGTAGTTTGGATATACTTGCATCAGTATCAACCCGATATGTCTCGTACTTACTCTCACAGTCTTGTAATTGAGATTTACTTTCGGATAATACCAATTGTGCATGATTTGCATTCGTAGTTGCAGTGGCTGCATCTTGTTTGTATTGTGATACTTGCTGTTCCAACTCGGATATGTGTGTTGCTTTATCCTTGAGTAGTTTATCCTTATTGTCCAACTCGGTTTGCAATGTTTGTAACTTGGTATCACTAACACCTACCTTACTTTGTAGTTGATTAATCTTGATGTTTAACTCTTCAATCTGATGTAAACGTTCTTCATCTTTGGTAACTAAAGATGCTCGTTCTTGTTGCAATGTATTGATGGATTTACTCATTTGGTGATTCGTTTCATTTGATAACTTTTGCAATTCTTTCAATTGAGTAGATGCAATTGACAATTCTTGTTCTAATCGTATAGATTGTTGTTTATACTCCTTCTTTCTTGCATATGCAGTCTTGACACGTTGATTCTGTAGAATACGTTCTTGAGAAATAGAAGAGAAGAGGAGGTTAGTAATGGTAGTGGAAGAATTGCAAACCATACTCATCCACTTACCTTGAGAATGGAATTCGGGAGAATGTAACGTATCAAACAAGTACCTCCACTCATCATAACTCGATGGATCTTCTGTTTGTAACATGACCTTCATATCTTCTAACTTGTGTGTCATTAATGCAACATATAGCAATGTTGATAGTAGTGTTGTACATGATGTATTATTCTTTGCACCTCGAAGATTGGATGACGACGATGAGCCTCTTCTTCTTTGCATCAAGTTGTTGTTGTTGTTGGGACGATTTAGATCATCTAACTTTTGTTGTGCAAGAAGGAGCAGCTCCTTACGTTGTTCTCTCATACTGTCGTCATTCATTGTGTGGTGATGTTTGTTCTTTTCTTGATACTGAAAAATTTGGTTAAGTGATGATGTTATCCGTGCTTAGACTTAATAACCTCAAGATGTTAATGTTGCAATAGGTTGCAACTCACTTGGTAGTCTATCTCAACATCTTATCTAGAATTGCAACAAGAATAATCAACATCATTCAGAGTTAGAGATTTTTTTTACTTAGTGGAGAAATTCAACATAAAAGTCGTGAGGCAATCGATGCCAGCCTACCCATCAACCCCAGCCTATATTTACTGAAGTATATATCACAAGCATATAATATATATCGAGACTTGCTGATAATGATTGGAATACAAAGCTTACCTCTTCCTTCTATACAATCTCTACTTTTCACCATATCATAAAATTTCAATAGAACGTTCTATCGCCAATTTTCCCTTTTATTTATTTTGGAGACTCATGTTGATGGGTGATAGGCAAGATGGCTTAACCAACCGCCACAATAGCGGCGCTATTAACTTGACTTCATTATTATTCGGTTGTCGTCTAAATGGGTGAGTCGGTTTCTTGTTTTGTGGGGCTGTACAGCGGTTGAACGTTAATATATCTTTGCCTTTGCAATGAAAATGAAATGAAAACATGATTTGTTATTACATTCATTATTGACACGGTGTAGAAATACAATACTTTTTTTATTTGTTTGTATTAGTTGAAGTGATGCATTGTATACCGACGGTCAAACCAGCTCATCTTGTAATAATAACACTTGACATCGTCATTGTTCTCTCTCTCTTCTCTCCCGACACTTTCAACTGCATACGTCAGTTCAAAAGTAGAACATGATATATAACTGCACTTACACAACATCATAATGGTTTCAAGGAAGAAAAACAAAGGAAAAGAAAGGAAGGCTAAGAAAGTGGAGGCCAAGAGAGCTGAAATATCAAGGGTAGTATATGAAGACTGGTTGGGATGGACAAAAGGAAAAAATGAAGTTTTGAGGAAGAACATTGAATGTAGACACGGATGTGGTTGTATACTACCAACCGATATAGACCATCCTGTTTCCAAATTCATGAATGATTTCATTACTTACCGGGATGCTGATAAAAATGCTGATTACTCTACAGTGAAGATGATGTGTGCAACATTTCAAACACATCCAAATGTATGGAATAATAATGGATACAAAGAAATGCTATTGAACATTTTAACAAGTATGGGAACGAATTTGCTGTTGATGGAGTTAATGGAGCCTGTGTTAAACAAAGATAAAGGTATGCTTTGGGCATTACGCATTGCTGATACAGTTGCTGTACTTGAGAATTATAATGGGGGTAGTTTCGAGATGGTGTTCAGTAGCCGAAAGGTGCTAACAAAGTTGAGAGATTTTGGTATATCTGTTGGTAGCGGCAAAAGTCGTGATGTATTAAAGTTTTATTCAAAAAGAATATCTTGTTCATGTTTGAAGACAATGCATCAGGAGGCAAGGAGAACTCAACCAAAGACAGGTCTATGCTTTGGTTGTGGTGAAGAAATGGAGCGTGTGGCACTGTCGGTATGTAGTAGATGTATAATTGCACAGTATTGTTCAAGGCAGTGCCAAGTGGCTGACTGGCGTGAACATGAGACGGATTGTGATATGTACGTCAAGACTCAGAAACAACAAACACAAACGGTAGAAGAGAACGAAATAGAGATGGATGAATAGAGGATTTGGCGGTGAATTACTGAACACATATAACTTTGTAATATAGGTCCCTTTCCCCTACTTGTGGTATGTGTATAGAATAGAAATAGAAGGCACTTTCATACATACTCTAGAACTATACCTTTCTTCTCACATTCCTACTAGAAGTAGCACCACCCTTATTGCTACTACTGCTCATACTACTACTGCCACGCTTTGACTGTTTCACTTCCTCAATCGTCCTCTTGGCCTTACCAAGTTCACACTTGTTCACTTTACTTGCAAATCGTAAACTACATAATGATTCCTGTAAACTTGCTTCCGTTGGACTAATATTCACAAACATACACATCTTCCCATCTCCACTCAATGCTGGTTGCAATAGATATGTGAGACGACTGTTACGGAAGGGAACATGACTCTGTTTCTGTCCAATGGCGGTAAACACATCAGCTAAACTACTCAAGCTCTTATTAATTGCCATTGCTTCCTTGGCATGTTGACCAGTAACACCTGATCGATCCAATCGCTCACTTCCAGCCAAGTCCACAAGATGTAACGTCCCTCGTACTACTTTGTTCTGCCCCTCATGCTTGGCAGTCATGTGGAGGGTGAACACTGAATGTGACCGACTTGAAGTGGCATTCATGCCAGTTGCTGCCGTTGATCGTCTCTTGGCAGCAAGGGCTAGTATTGTATCGACTGCTTCTTTATCGTTTGGATCTGTTGGGATAATAGTAAGGTTTGTCACCGTCCTACGCCCGTCGCTGCCAACCTTAATCTCATGCTTACACTCTTCCTTTTGGTTATCTCGTAACAAATCCCTCAATGCTTCATTATAAATCTCAAGGAATGAAACGTCCATGCTAAACGTCCAACCTTCCTTCTCGATATGCAGTTTATGTGCACCAATCTCCTCAATAGAACGAGGAATGAGTCCTCTCATTTGATCGGTACCAGCTCCTTGCATTGTGAATGTCTTACCCGAGCTATAGTCGGTGGTGAGATAAGAAGCGGTTAGTGATGATTTGTCACATGATGCGCAGCTATAGAGTGCTAAATCGACTTACCCAGTTTGACCATACGAAAACAGGCACACATTGTAGCCGTCCAAAGATGATTGTACAAACTCGGAGACTTCCTCATACACATTCTCTTGAGTTCCGGTTGGACCGAACACCCTGTCAAAGGAGAACTTGTGGCTTTGGCTTGAATCGCCTGCCTTAGTCTATAATTAAAGCACGGCAAATGATATGAGAAATATACAAGGAAGAAGGAGGTAGTACGAAGATACACAATGCACTACTCACCACCGATACTATATCCCCATCATGAGAGACATGAGGCGTATTACCCTCCTCACCCTGCTTGCCATCATCTGTAAGGAAGGGACGGATCCTTGCAAAGACACGTACATTACCTCTTAACTCTTGTATGATAGTATGCATACGCTTCCTTTCTACTTGTCCCTTCCGAATAATCTCCTCAAGTTCTTCTACCTTGGCCTGACTTACAATACCAGCACTCTCTAACTTATTAACCTCTGATTTCAGTTTCGATTCAAGGTTGGCAATCTCTCCCTTTAATCGTCCAATCTCTTCCTCCTTTGATGCACTCAACATGGACGTTTGTTCATTCAATGACTGTTTCAATGAGAGTTGATGTGCCTCTAATCCTGTAATTGTCTCTTTACATTTGGCAATTTCGGCATCTTTACTTGTTGCTTCTCCTTCCTTGAGACGAATCTGTTCAGTCAACGTCCGCTCCATACTCTCCATTGATTCACGTAACTGTTTCTCGGATGTGGCATGTTCTTGTACCTGAGCATTGAGTTGTGCTGCCAAGGCGACACGTTCCGCACGTTCCTCTGCCTCCTTCTCTTCAGCCTTGGATCGTAAATCTCTTTCAAGTTGGAGTTGTGAATCATTCTGGACATGTTCAACCTTTGAGTCGGCAATCTCCTTTTGGAGGTTGGTAATAGTACTCTCGTGGGTAGTACATGTAATCTTGGATGACTCAAGTGCCTCTTCTAATGTCTTCTTCTCATGATCAAGTGATATAATTTGTTCACGACATTTAACAGCCTGACTTTCTGCTACTGTTGCTCGATCCTCGGCAGCCTTGCGTTGAGTGGCCACCTCTTGTTCACGATCTTGATTTGATCGTTGAATGTCACCGATACTCTTGAGCAGTTCCGACATGTCACTATCTTTCTTTGTTACTGTCTCTAATGCAGCTTGATAATCAGTAGTAACCTTCTCCAATTCAACCTTGCAACTTTTCAACTTTAGCTCTACCTCCTCCTTATCTTTCAATTGTACATGTAACTGCTCAACACGATCCTTAACAACATTACAGAATGAGTTGGAGGCGCTAACATCTGTAAAGTTTACATCAGATCGGTCAACATTCAAAACGGTACAGATATCCATTGTTTCCTTTGCCTTTAATACCATCTCTTTTTTGAGTATTGAGTTCTCAGATTGTAGCTTTGACAATTGTTCATTCATCTCGGCACGTATCCTTGATTCAACTTCTTGGATTGCTTCCTCCTTGGATGAGTTCATACTTGCAAGTTGTGTTAGTGCCTCTTCCTTGGCAGCATTACTTTCATCAAGCTTACTTTGTACTAATGCCAATGATACTTCATGTTCAGTAGCATTCTGTTGTAACTTACTTATCTCCTCCTTGGTATTATTTAATTCAGTACTTAGTACTTCATACTTGGTTACATGTTCATCACATTCACGTGCCATTCCCTCTATTTCCTCTGCCATCTTTTCACTTTCAACATTCTGTACCTTTAATTGATTTACTAATGATGATTTGGTATTCATTGCTTCATTTAATGTATAACGTAATTCTTTTTCTATATCAATGGCGCCTTTGACGAATGTATCTTTACCAACTAATAAATCTGATAGGGCAGTACGTAACATGCCCAATTCTTCATCTTTTAATTCAAGTCGTTTACGTAAATCCCATTGTTTCACTTCTCCACCGCCACCCTTTGAACTACCTCCTCCTTTTGAACCAGTGGCTCCGCCACCTACACTACCAACTCCAGTTGGATGCTGTGCTCGTGACTTGGTAAGTAATCGTTGTATGTTGTTGGTATCAATACCGGATGAACGGGAGAATAATGTATTGGATAATGTTGTTATTTGGGATGTGGTGGTGTCAACTGTTGATAATTGAGTGTTGTTGGTGCCATTGCTACTGCTGCTGTTGTTTGTGGTGCCTTGACCATTTGTTGTATTGGAAGATTGGAACAGTTGCATTGCCAAAGAAGAACCGCCAGCTCCACCATTATTAGCATTCAATCCCTTCCTCAACACTTTAGAATATGACAATGGACTAGACTTCTTCTCCTCTTTATCAACAGTTGGACTGCCAAACTTGTTATTCAATCCACCACCACTTCCCAAACCAACTCCACCACTTCCCAATCCGCTTCCGCCACTTCCCACTCCACTCCTCAACCCAACAATTCCATTAACATTCTCAGCGTCCAATCCATCATCTAATCCAGTATCAGCCTCGTCAATACCCTCCAACAATCCACCTCCACCAATTCGTTTATTATTAAAGATTGATGATAATCGTTTAGCCTCCTTGACAGGTGTTGGATCAACTTCTAGTGTTGAATAGTTACTGTAATCCTTCTTCTCTCCATTCATGGTACTTCTTCCAACTTGTATGTTGTTACTGCCCAGATTTGTACTGAGTAATGAAGAGGTCTGTTCCAAAAGTGAAGTAGTTGGTGACAACACCATCTCTTCTCCTCCCACATTATTGGTATTGTTAGCAACATGTCGTTTACGACGAGCGGGTGATTCATTCTTTAGCTTTTGTAATGCCGATACCTTCTTTTGTTTGCTATTTTGATTCATACGGCTGCTGCTACTGTGATGATTGTTACTATGACGGGGGTGCTTAACCAAAGGACTGGGAGTTCGTGATCTTCTCATTGTACCTTTTATACCTTTATTATTTATATTATTAGTAGTAGTAGTATTGTTAGAGGTGGTATGTAGCATTAGATTTTTACGTCCAATTGATGGACTTTGTGATCTATGCTTATTATTATTATGTTGACGTTGCTGAGATGATCGTTGGTGTAAATTAGTGGTGATAGATGGACTTGGTGAGCGTGATCTCAACCCTCTATTATTATTATTATTATTGGTACGTCCTCTTACCACTGCTGATTTATTATTATTGGTATGTCGATTCAATCTAGAAGAGGATGAATTAATCGAATGATTGCTTGAAGTTGAATTAATCGAATTAGCAGGCGATGATGGTGGTGGTTGTAACATAGTAGATTGACCATATCCAGATGATTTAACAGGTATGTGTTTCATCTTCTTTCGTTTATTAGTAGGTGGCTGTGGTGGTTTACTATTGTTGTTGGTGGTATTATTTTTTAGTTCATTCGATTGACTGCTATTATTTGATACCTCATCAATTTCGTTATTATTATTGGCGAGATCATCACGGGGTAAGAATGGGCCACGCCGTTTATGACCTGCCGTACTGCTATTATTGGATATCTCTTGTTCATTCATCGTGGTTATCTGCTACTTAGGTACTGATGTACTACTAGCTTTTTGCCATTTTGACCGTTTGTCGTATCGTGCACTCTGTTATATACTATCTAAGATTACGTACAGTTATTCACCTTTGAAGAGAGAGGACAGAGGAGTCCTCTCTGCAGCAGGGGTATGCTACTTATACTTATACCGACCTTAATACACGCCCTGTCTATGAAGAGATTGTACTGTTTATGATTATGTGGTTGATTCGGATGTGAGAGCTGAATTAGATCAAATAAGAGATTAAAAAGAGACGGTACTGGTACCGGCATGCCAAATAGGTAGCTATAAATATAAAGTACCTATGCCTAGGATATGTTTATGCACTTTACTTTTATATGGATACGAATCTTTACCTTGTTATTCTTATACCTCCAGAGACCTGTTATGAATGTTCTTTGTCATAATGATCGTCCTCTCCCGTTTATCCGCCTCTAATTTCGTTGATGCTGATGAGCATAGGCAAATATTTCACAACCCCTCTCATGCTTAGACCAGTGGGCAACTTGACATTCCCTCGAACAGTACTGGGTAATCATGCACCTGCTACAAACGGATAGGTCCACACGCTTCTTTTCTATGCCACAACCAAAGCATAGACCCGTCTTTTGTTCAGTTCTCCTTGCCTCCCGATACATTTCTTTCAAACATGAACAAGATACTCTTTTTGAAAAGAACTTCAAAATATCACGGCTGTTGCCACTACTAGCAAATACGCCAAAATCTCTCAACTTTGTTTGCACCTTTCGGCTGTGCATTACTATCTCGAGACTACCACCATCATAATTCTCAAGAACAGTAATTGTTTTAGCAATGCGAATTGCCCAAAGCTTACCTTTATCTTTGTTTAACACCGTTTCCATTAACTTCATTAACAGCATATTCGTTCCGATTCTTGTCAAAATGTTTACTAGCATATCCTTGTAACTCTCATTATTCCATACTTGGCCATGTGTTCGAAGTGTATAATGCATCATCTCTATTGGCGTATAAGCAGTGGTATCATTAGCATCCCGATAAGTAAAAAAAGCATGTATAAAACTAGAAACAGGATGGTCAAAATCGTTTGGTAGAATACAACCACATCCGTGTTTACATTGAATGTTCTTCCCCATGACTTTATCTTCTCCTGTTGCCCATCCTAACCAGTCATCGTATATCCTTGATCGCTCAGCTCTCTCGGCCTCCACCTTCTTAGCCTTCCTTTCTTTTCCTTTGTTTTTCTTCCTCGATGTCGATACCATTTTGTTGTGTGTATATAATTTGTCTTGATGTAAGTACTTTCTATCTACAAATGATGTGAGTACCTTTAATTAGTGTTTGATTTGAAAAGATAACTAATCAAAGAATTGCTGTGCATGAGATATGAGTGTTAAGCACGGTATATAAACATCACCATCAGCCAATACCAACATATAAGGTATATCATTCTTCCCACGGTGAACAGCACAGGCACCACACAAGGCAACCAAACAACTAAAAAATAAAAGCTAAATGTCATTGCAAAACATATCGACTGCAAGTACAAGCCGCCCCTCTGTGTAGCACCACACGAGAAACCCACTCACCTATCAAAGGATACAATGGCGGCGGCTTTGTATCAACGGCGTAGTAATAGACAACTACTTATCATCCCCTCAACACTTTTCTTCCTTCTCTTCACAAACACAAATTGAAAATAATTGACAATTGGCGATAAAACGAAACTCAAGCCACCATGACCATCCCTCAACAACTTCTTCTTCTATTGCTCACCATTTAGTTCAATTCAACGTTCCATGTACCGTCAATACAGCTTCTATATCACCTTTTGATGCTCTTTCAACTAGTGATAGTTTGGCGGCTGTGAGATATTTATATAGTACGAGAGAGGGTTGGGTATCTTTGGGTATCCTTTATTTAGTTTTAGTTCGAGCAGAGTAAGCACACATCTACTGCAATGTATTACATATACACTGTGCACTACCATTCTTCGTAATCATAAAGATCAGCTGCAATCTCTTGCATGTCATGCTCATGCATTTCTGTGCATCTCTCGCAAAATCCATCATCACTTATGCAAGATCTACATCCATTCTCACCACATTTATCACATGACCTCTTACACGATAAACAAACATTAAAACAACCACAGTATTCGTTTGGACAATCTTCTTCTACACATTCTGAGCAGTGCTCTTCTTCGCAGTAGCCGCATGAGGAAGATACACACTCGGCACAGAAAATTCCATCGCATTCGGGGCATTTCTTTTTGCATTCATTGCATCGTCTTTTGCCACAGTCACTATTATCACAATCATCTACAGGCATGCAGTCTGCACAGAAACTTTTTTCACAATCTTCACAAACTGATAGTGGTATAGTACTGGCGGAAATGTGAGGCGATCGGAGAAGACTACCATATTGGCATTGATTGCAAAAGGATTTCAGACAACCATAGCAGACATGCCTTTGAAGCGTAGAAGTATACCACATAGGCAAGGCACTATCATCACTATCGTCAGTATCAATTTCATCTTCATCCTCAACAGTGATGTGACATTTTGAGCAGCGTAAACTACGATTGAGCATCTCATTGTATCTATCTTTGAAACTTCTAACCTTACTGCTGCCGTCCCACTTCTTAGGGAGTTGAACATACTTCAAAGAGCACCTATTAGAAGATATGATCCTCTCGAGAATAGGTAAAACTGACTTTCTTGAAATCTTCGATTCCAAAGAGACGCTTCTTTGACTTTGAGTAACTTCCTTGCCTACGAGGCTTAAATCAATCTGCTCTAAAACGACACTATTCCTCAGAGTCTGTAATCCGTGGCCATTAATGTTGGTACAACCAGTCAATATCAATCTTTTGAGTTTGTACTTTGCATTGATACATTTCAATATAGCATACATTTCATTATCCGTCAATTTCTCTGCTAAACTCCTCTCAATATCTCCAAAATCTAATGTTCGATTCTGCCGATCTCTATGATATGAAGATATAATGTTACTGCTTGACGCTGATAGGGTTATATTTCTTTGCCAATAAGAAGACGTTGATGGAGCAGTTAATGCTATTGCAAGCATAACCTTCGATGGTGGGTGGAGAAAAGAAGATATTTTTGCAAATAAGGAACTGGGAAGATCATTTATATGTACATCGACGGATGTCTTCCTACGCTTATTAGCGGCCACCGCCGCCATCATGATGTTTTATATCTCCTATTAGAGCCGTCTAAATAGGATGTCAGAGGGAGGCAGATGGCAGTAGGTGAATGTATGAGCTAGCAACCAATAAAGTTTGATAATAAGATCGCGATCTCGTTTCTTGCATGTGCTAATGCAAAATCAACATTGCTAAGTAACTACCATAGGTCTTGAATACTATCTCCACCTGATTCATTTCAACGTTTCGTATACCGTCAATACAGCTTCTATATTAACGTTTGATGCTCTTTCAACTAGTGATAGTTTGGCGGTTGTGAGATAGTGATATTTGTACGAGAGTTGGGTATCTTTGGGTATCTTGACAACAAAACATCATTGTAATGCATTCCAATGGATAGTCTTTAAACCTAGACAACTAACGTATCGTAGTCTTAGAGATTAAAGAGAGTAGAATGGGACGGTCAAGGATTAATGTATCTGCTATAGTGGTGATACTATATCTGACACAGCTGGCGTCGTCGGTGCTAGCTTTTACTACCAATACCAATCAGCAGCCATCAAGTATATCTTCGTCATCATTTCATATATGTGAAGCTCTATACTCTGATTTAAACCAAGCAGCAGATCTAATGACTGATGGATTCTATCCACAACTACAAAACAATCCAATTCTGAGACCGATACGGTACTTTATGGAATTAGATAGATTGCAAACTAACTTTCCCTATGATAGTGATGGTAGACATTACTATTTAGTTGCAGTAGCAGTAGAAGATGATGTTACAACAAATGGTGGAGATAAAGGTAGAGATAGAAGGATTTTAGGTTTCTGTGATATCGACGGTAGAATACCAGCAGCTGATTCTCCATCTCTTTCACCACTAGTACCAAACGTTCAAAGACCACAACCATACTTTTCAGATTTAGTTATACATCCAGAATATCGTCGACAAGGCATAGGTATGGCATTAATGACAGAGGCAGAGAGACGTGCATCAGATATGGGTTTTAATGAATTATATCTAGGTGTTAAGCGTACGAATCAAGTTGCATTAGATATGTATTCCAAGATTGGTTACGAGTTTATACAGCCGCAAGGTGATATGTTTGCATTTCTGGAGGTTAGAACAAACAGAGGTGTTAGAATGTTACGACGATCCTTATGATCAGGTCTATAGCTCTCTTATCAACACAAACGCGGTGCTACCCTATTGTTGTATCAAAGCAAAACGATACCGGCACTACCCCGATGTTTCTAAACTAACAGCATCCTCTCTAGAAGAAACATCCATCTCAGAATCAATGTTATCTTCATTCTCACTATAATCTGAATCACTGGCAGATTCTTCCGAATCATCATCATGAAAAGTTTCTTTGTAATAGTAAGACGTCTCGGTTTCCTCCTCTTCTTCTGGACTGAACCCCGAGATTGCTATCCAAACATCACCATATACCTTGCTAGGTGTTATACCTCTTTGTTCTGCAGCTGCCTCGATTTGCCCAGGTACTATCGTGTGAACTACTGCAACATCCGGGTGGTAAAATGGAGGTGGAGGAGACCTGAACATGTCGAATGGAACATTTGGTTTATTATAAGCAAGTTCTTGCTCTTCATCAAGAAGCTGTGTTTCCCCTTTCTGTTCAATATTCACACAAGACTCATAGGCACTGACAAGTAACCCTCCTAGTGCATGGAGTAGCTCTGCTTCCGCTAGAATGAAAGCCTCATTCGACATTTCGGGAATCCCGGCAATATAAGCTAGTCTTCTGATGATTCTTCGACCAGCCTCAACGGGTAATACCTCATGACAATTGTCAAGTGGCCATCTCCATACAATCCCACTAGAAGAAGGCAAGGAGCAAGAGCAATCAAGAAGTGACTCTACCTGCCCATGATGCCCTGCTGATACGTCGCATCTTGTTAGATTTGGGGAACAGGATGAGAAAAGGCTTGGTAGCCTTGTTTGTCTTCGGAATGCTAGGACAATGTCATCTGTTTGAACAACCCGTCTTGGAAAAAGCCATGTATCATCTTCATGAATAGGGCCTTGTCTGTGAATGGCAAGTAAGATGGCAGCTTCTAATCTATCGATCATATATCCCTGTAGAAGCTCAGCGATGTATCCAATGGTATCCCCCCTCAATCTGAAATGAGCCTCTCCATGATGTGTCATTCTTGATAATATACCAGCTGATATTGTGCGAAAAGTACTCGCTACACATTCACTACCATCTCCCAGTACATCCAAAATAGCATTGGAAGAAGACTTCGACTTCTGATAATATCTAATCTGAAGCAAGGCCATACGCTGAAGTGACCCTATTCGTGTGAATTTAGGGTTGTTATTGTGCCGACGAATCCAAAAAGTATCATTTGTAATCAGCCTCCTAATTCGCTTGCAAACTAATTCTACCGTACATGCGTCTGACCTTTGATGATGATCCCCAATAGAATAGTCAAGTATCTTTTCTAAAATGATGTCTGGCATGCCCATCAAACTTGGATTTGATGCATCAACATTATTATCCAATTGATCATAATTCATTGGAAAAAATAGAGTTATATCCTTTTCAAGTGTGGCTAGTGTATGAGAGTGGGCTTGATTGTCCTCTGAATTAACCTCCTCTTCGTTTATCTCTTCCGCTTCTTCACATGATATGCTACTTTCATCGTCATTATCTGGTACGTAGTACTCTCCCCAATTTAGACTAATCCCAGTACCTTCATACCTATCCGGCTCCTGATGTGATACCATCTTAGTTTCACCAACCCTAATCTCTTCTCTGTCCGAATCTGGAATTTGGGAAAAAGGAGCGCCGGCAGGAGTGTCCCGATTTTGATCTGCATAGTTTGCAAGTTCCCTAAGACGATTATGATCAATATTATCTTCTTCTTCATTGTTACTGCTGTTATTTTCATTTAATGGATCCATATCATTATTGTTCATATTGTCATTGATATCATTTAATATATCCATTTTTATGATAGTTTTTATATAATGCTCACTTCTTATGCACGCCGATATGATATCAATATATAACGATACAACAACTCAATATAGATTTGACTATATATCTAAATCTATCCAATGTATTTGTGAGATTGGTATGTGTATATGCGAGCTGCAAACAAACTAACAAACACTGTACAATTTTGTGAGGCCTCTTGCAATTTATAATTGATATCGATACTCAATACTACCACAAAGAAGCACAGAACAGAATAAACAGCAAAATTTGACATCTCTACACTCACCAAGGGGGACGCTACCTCTCTCCTATTACTCTTCCAAGCGCCAAATAACCAATCAATAACAACTCGCCTGTGTAATTGCAATCTTTGTCATTTTCATGTTCACTGCTAAAAGAAAACTCCTTGAAGAACTAAGAGTCACCAGACCCACCACCAAGCTAAGAGAATAAGCATAAGACTACTCATACCAAACCGTGCATTTAGCATTTAGGATCAAGGTGTGGTGTGCCCGCTCTACTCACTATCCTTCTTCATTTTCACCCCGTTGCTATATTAATCACTTTTAATAAAAGAAACCTTAAATATTGGAAGTGGTATCCTTCATAAGATGGAGGGAAATAGCTTGACTAACTTGATGTTCTATGTGTTAAACCTACACTGGCACTCCCCATCCTCCAACACCTGCTTTGCCTTTACTTTCCGAAGCCTTATCATCTCCATTACCTCCAGTTGATGTACCGCTGAAATCTTTGTCCATAACCTTTTCACCCTCCTTAATTAACCCCAGCGCCACTCCATACTCCGCCTGAACAGTTGAATCTAAACAACTTTCAAGGTATGTACATGCCGCATCATTCACAAATGGACAAACCTCCGGACGACATTCCTCCAACTCTTCAAAGTTCGATACCATACAAGTTTCAATAAGTCCACAATATGGTTCGTGCTTCTTAACTTCCTCTAATAAATGACTTTCAATCTCTTCCAATGATGGGAAGGGATCTGATTCAGGTATAGCTGATAATACCTCGAGATAGGTATTAGTTTCACGTGTTGTTATACGGGTACAGTAATCGATTGATAGTTCTAATGCACATGATCGTAGTATACTTGGATGTTCATCATTGGGTGAGGCTTCTGGTAGACTTGTGGCATTTGAATACCATCCATCTGACTTTGTAAGGATTGTAAATGGATCACGATGTGCCTCTTGGTTATCATTCTTGCTTGTTGGGAATAACATACCATTCAATAGTTGACTCGAGTGTGAGACAGCCTTTTCATACAACTTCTTCTCCTCTGTAGTTGCATTTAACTTCAGTTCAAGAGCCTTGACTTCTTGTGCCGATGCCACTGCATCAACAGTAGAACTACCGCCACCCCCACTACTACCCCCAATACCTCTAAGCTCTGGTTGAAAGTTGGGAGGTACACCAACAGGTAAACTTCCACCACTTCCCTTATTCTTTCCCTTATTCTTGTTATACTTTCCACCAGTAAGTAAACTAAACAAAACATTCCTAACACTTCGTAAGGGACCTGAATCAGTAACACCACCCCAATAACTAATACCCTTCATAATTGATATCCAATCTAATATCTGATCAGCATATTGCCAATTACCTTGAAATTTAACAGTCCGATCTAATGTCGTGGCACCATATGGACCGGCAGACTTGTCCTTTCCTAATACACTCTTGGTAATAAAGTCTGTATCATGAATTTTGCTACGACCAACAAACATAATAGTAGGATAGGCAGTAATACCAGCATTTAAACATAATTGTGTAGCTTGTGTATTCTTCTCGCAATCAAATAATGCCATGACAATATTTGATGATGTTGATCCTGCATTAATATGTGTTGCAATTGCATCCCATGAGGGAGCAACGGCGTGACAATTACGACACCATTGTGCGTAGAATAATATCGCTGCGTCGTGTCCTATGTATTCATCTGTTAGTTGCTGTGATGACGTTTGTGTTGTTGATGATAGGGAGTTGCTACTTGTAGTGCTGGTATCCTGAGATGTTGATACGTCTGAAGCATACTTTGGTAATGGCTGTAATATTTCAGGATGCAATCCTAAGTATGCCGCGGCGGTTGGTACATCCCAGTGATCCAAATTGCGTTCACGTCGTGTAATTGTTGATTCATATGATTTTGCTTGTTGTGATGTATCGGCTTGTTGCATATATTTATTCCATAAGTCGTCGACTGCATCGGCATTCACGAGTTGTAGAACTGATAGACAAATGATGCATGATAGCATTGTGAGCAGTAGAAGGGGTTTAGATGATATCATTGTGCTTTGTTGAGGATATATCAGCGTATTATTGCAATGAAATCAAATAAATAAATGTTAAATTTGACATTACAAATGGAAGCCTCAACCATGCATACTCGACTCTCTAAATATTAGGTAGATGACCGTAACATCAATGATTACTCAAAATTACTCATAATAAGAAACTATATTCTACTGCCTGAAACAGAGTTTCACCTATAAAATGTTAAGAACTCTAGACTCAGGCACTGAAGTTTCAATGTGATAATAGTTAATAGTGAGAGTTTGCATCGATACATACGATAGCCCCTACATAGACGCCGGCCGCGAGTTTAGTTGTACCCCTTGATAGGTGAGTCGGTTTCTAGTGCTGTATGGATGATGATGCAGGGGTAGTGGTTTGTACTTGCAGTCGAAATGTTTTGCAAGACTTGTAACTTTTACTTTATAATGTTTACCACAATCAGTTTACCTACGCTGTTGTCTACCGAAAGAATAATCGTTGTATGTTATATCACTTGATATTGATATATTATATGCCGGTGTTAAACTCATGTATATCTCATTCGCAACAGCACAATAATTTATGTTTATCTTCTTATATCTTTGCAAATCAAATCAATAAATATCTACTAATAATCGGCAATCGTACGTATTAGATAGCTATACTTTATACATTAACAAGCCAGAATAAGATAGACAACAAAAAATGGTATCAACATCGAGAAAGAAAAACAAAGGAAAGGAGAGAAAGGCCAAGAAGGAGGCAGATAGGGTGGAAGCTGAAAGAGCAAATGCGCGTGTAAAATGGTTGAATTGGGTAACAGGCAACAAAGATATAGTTGGGAAGGCTATTACATGTAGTCATAAAATGATTGATGTTACATCTTTAAACGCTTTATCAGAGGATCATCCTGTTTGTTCATTAATGGATACAGTATTTAGTGATTCTGCAATGAGCATGAATGATGCATTCAAATCGCACCCACAAGTATGGAATAATGGAAGTTACAGGGAAATGGCAGTAGGCATTTTGATTAGAGTCGGGACGAATATGCTGTTGAGTGAAAATGCAGATGCAAATTTTGCTGGGTTCCATTTAGCCAGGGTCATTGTTGTAATTGAGCATTATGATGGCAACCCAAGTTCATATACAGCCACTAATAGCCGAGAGACGCAAAGTAAGATGAGAGATCTCAACACAGATACTAGTAGTATTCGACGTGATGCTTTGAAGTTTTATTCAAAAAGAGTATCGTGTTCATGCTTGAAGAGTATGCATCAGGAGGCACGGAGAACTATCCCGAAGGTGGGGGTATGCTATGGTTGTCACAAAGCGAAGGAGCGTGTGGCACTATCAGTTTGTAGCAGGTGCATGATTACCCAGTACTGTTCGAGGGAATGTCAAGTTGCCCACTGGCCTGAACATAATGAGAAATGTGACGATTATGTCAACGCACATGAACAACAAACACAAGTGGTAGACGAAAATTCCGAAACAGAAGGATGAACAGAGGATACTATTATCGTAAACGGGAGGGGTATATTTAGACTTAGAATAAGAAAAGGATCCATAATCATTCATAAAAGTAAAATGCATGAATCAATCCGGCTACTAGAGAAGAACAACAATTTTATCAGGATACCCCAGATACCCAACTCTCTCTCGTACTATATCAATATCTCACAGCCATCAAACTACCTCTAGATGAAAGAGCATCAAAAGCTGATGTAGAAGCTGTATTGACGGTATATGAAACGTTCTCGAATTACAACACTGGCGAACAATAGAAGTAGAAGTAGTTAGTAGTTTAATACAAGTTTTCGTTTTATCGCCAATTATCAGTTGTCATTCAATTTTTTGAGAGAGAGTGTGTGCGTGAAGAGGGGTGAAAGTCGGCGTGCTCAGTATCACCATACTACGCCTTATTATAGCCACCGCTAGCATAGTTGTATCCCTTGATAGGTGAGTCGGTTTCTCATGTGGTGTTGTACTGAGGGGCGAGCTTGTACTTGCTATCGATATGTTTTGCACTACTTTTATTTTTTTTATTCTGTTTTATTTTTGACTATTCAAGTAGATGCCATTGCTGCTTATTAGTTTACCGTGGGAAGAATGATATACCTCATATGTTGGTATTAGTTGAATTAGTGATATATAGCGGAGTTAAAGTCGTATATCCCATGCACAATATACTATATTGATTATCTTATCTCATTTGATTTCACTTTCACTTGTAACTGTATGTAAATGTAATTGCATACGCACCAAAAGACAAATTATTCACACACAACAAGATGGTATCAAGGACATCAAGGAAGAAAAGCAAAGGGAAGGAGAGAAAGGCCAAGAAGGAGGCAATTAGGGTGGAAGTTGAAAGAGGAAAAGCGCGTAATATGTGGTTGGGATGGGCATGTGGCGATGATGAGAGAATTACGGGGATGCCGACGACTATTCAATGCAAACATGGTTGTATCATACCAAACGATTTAGACCGCCTTGTTTCAAGTTTCCTAGATGATATCGCTGTTCGTTGGATAAGGGACCGCACTTCGGTAAGGCATCTAGTTGAACAATTATTCCAAACACACCCACAAGTATGGAATGACGAGAATTACAAACAAATAGCACTAAACATTTTGACAAGGATGGGAACGAATATGTTGTTGAGTGAAGATGCACATGTTGTTGGGACCATTATTCCTTGGGCAAGTTGTATTGCTAAAGTAGTTGCTATACTCGAGCACCATGACGGCGCAGGTAGTCTCGAGGTGACCTTGCAAAGCCAAAATATACAAACAAAGTTGAGAGATCTTGACACAAGTGTTAATGACACTAGAAGTAGGAAGAGACGTGATGTTTTAAAGTTTTATTCAAAAAGAGTATCTTGTTCATGTTTGAAAGAAATGTATCGGGAGGCAAGGAGAACTGAACAAAAGACAGGACAATGTGCTGGCTGCAAAAAAGAGAAGGAGCGTGTGGATTTATCAGTATGTAGTAGATGCATGATTGCACGGTATTGTTCAAGGCAGTGTCAAGTTGCCCACTGGCCAAGTCATGAAAAGTATTGTGATATGTACGTCAAGACTCAGAAGCAACTAACAGCAGACGAGAATGATAAAGAGACGACAGAGTAGTCGAGAGGGGTAATATTCATAACCAGCAAACACAAGCAGACGAGAAGGATAACGAGAGAACAAAGCATTCATAAAAGTAAAATACCAATCCTGTATAAACAGTCACGGGTATTACAGTACAGCTCTTTTTCTTTATATACATTTGCTTAAATTATGATGCCTTGACCTTGGACAAGAAGGCAAAGTAGGTATACTCCATTGACTCATTACTCGCCTCATCCTCAGCCGCCTCCTCATCCGCCGTTGTAGGCCGCTTCTCCTTCTGTTTCCATGTCCACCATTTGATTTGTGGCATACCATCTTGATTGTATTCACCATGCTGCTGTTGTTTATCACCAACAGACCATGGATTATTATTGGTAAAGTTGGGAGACACCTTCTTCTGACTACCTTGTTGATCTTGTGGACCACCAATACCAGTCCATGGATTCGTCAGAGTACCATTGCCTTGTGGAGGAGATGGCACAGAGGGCGGTGTACTACCTCCTCGAGGACTATTCCTTGGACTCTTGAGATGATCATACCCCTCAAATGAATATCCCACTTGTTTATTCTCTTGATCTCTTCTTCTATTATACTCATCATTACCATAATCATATTCTGTCATGACAACAGAGGCACCATAATCATCTACATCATACTCTTCATCATCGTCATACCAATCTTTTACCTTTTGAATAAACTGTTTACCCAATTTCTTACCACCTTTAACACTCTTAATTGCAACTCGGGCAGTTTTACGAAAGATTCCCTTCTTTTCTTTCTTCTCCTTCTTCTTCTTCCTGTTTCTACTATTGTTAGTCAAGTTGGTAGAAGGTTCGACATATCCATCTAGTGCCACATTGGAATATGCCGAATATAATGATGTTGCATTGGATATATTGGAGTTTGACCTTTGTATTGAATCATCTCCTCCTCTGCATTGATTATATTGATCTGATCGTTGTGACGATTGGTAGTTTGGATGATCTCGTGGTAATGTACGTCTATGTTGTAAC
>Ga0214480_100299_pt1 | contig 24861 bp, 11 predicted proteins | sample M1_20Mar14CPVII9_3_FD_165042 | JGI IMG/M metagenome (GOLD analysis project Ga0214480, IMG submission 165042) | Marine eukaryotic communities from Monterey Bay, California, United States - M1_20Mar14CPVII9sort6BwellE17 | ecosystem: Environmental > Aquatic > Marine > Unclassified | place: USA... | reverse complement strand
ATGGCTTAACACTGTATCATGATGATATATGGGAGCAGTCGTAGTATATTATACACATCATAGGAGTAAATGAATAGAAACAGTGGAGAAATAAAAGTAAATAGTATGAGTGAGTTGAGTTGGTAAATGAGTAGATAACAGATTACAATAGACAAATGAAAAGGTACTATTTAACAAATCACCCATTTAACCTTTATCACCTCAATCCAATTATACCATACAACCACTATTGTGTAGGAAGCCACCATACAATACCTTCTGCCCACTTCCACACATATTTACAAAAGTAATAGGTAGGCCCCCAACTCTCGAAAGTTGACGCCACAAAAATTAACCTCACCTTCCAGACCGGAATAATGGTCTGTAGTACTCAGCCGTATTGTGGATCATAGAGTTAAGCTTAGCTTGGAACGACATGATTAATTGATTACGATAGTTGGATTGGTTGTCTATTGAGGTAAAGGAGGGGGGCAATTGGGAGTCTTTAATGTTAATTGGGACAATTGTTTTCGATGCCATAGTAGTTAGTACCTAGAGTATGTATACCTAGAGTGCTTAATCAAAGTTCCTTATACTATCAATTGCCATTGTTAGTTATCAGTATTAGTAGCGCTATTATTGTTGCTGTTAATATGGTGACAAATTCTGAAGCCGAGAGTCATCTCACAAATGATGAACACATAAAAGAAAGTGGTAGGGCTGGTAATGTGCCATCTAATACCATAGATGATACTACAACCTCTGCTATATTAAGTGATGAGTTGGTTGCAATTAGGGGTAGGCATGAGGAAGAGAAGAGACAACTAATAGATACAAATAGTGAGCTGAGACGACGTAATGAAGAGTTGGAATTACGTTGTCTACAATTGCAAAGGTTAGCTAGTAGTAGTAATTTAACCGCAGGAGCTAATAAAATCCAAACACATATTGATGATGAAGAGGAAATATCGTTTCCTACTACTTCTCGTGATGATCATGAAGATGGTGATACATCAAAATTAGTTGCAGCACTTCAGGGAAAACTTCGACAAGCTGAGCAACGGGCATCAGTTTTATCTGATAGGCTTCATATCGTAAAGGAGAGTGGTGAGAGTGTAATCCAGTCTCTTAATGAGGAGTTAGCTGATATAGCTGAAGATAGAGCTAGAGTCGAATCTGCCTTGATGAAAGAGTTATCCGAAGTAGATACCAAGAGAAGATCAGAGAGGAATGAGTATCAAAAAAGAATAGAAGAATGGATAAGCCATGATGCAAACATGAAGATGGAAGTTGAGAATTATCAATTAAGGATTGAATCTTTATTAGAAACGGTAAGATTGATGGGTGTGAGTTCTGATGACACAGATAATATAACCACCACCTCATCTAGCTGGGAAGACGAGAAGGCTCAACAATATATGTTAAAAGACTTGAAAAACTATATTGATTTGTTAGGAGGGAATACAAAGAATAGCAAGAGAAACCGATCACTTCTCATGACGATTAATGATGAGTTCAACCTATCGAATGCCAATCCAAACACTTCTGATGACATGTTGCGATATTATAGAGCAAGACCGGAGATGAAGGACTTTACAATAAAGTCAGAGCTCCCTCGCATGGATTATGAGGTGCTGACTATCGATGAAACTGGAAAAGAAATAAAGCTTGTCGCAACTGATGAGATACGAACATACTTTTCATTGCTAGAGTCAAAGCCTGGTGGTCTGGACGAGGAAGTTGATATCATTCTACGTTCAGCCAATCAATCAATCTTGGCTGACCTTTTGTCCATATTATCAACAGAAGGTGGTTTAGTGCATTCAGGAAGTTTCCATTCTACGGTTGTCGCGACAGAGTGTAAATTCAAACTTGATCTTAGACGAGAAGGCGAACGAAGGGTAAGAGTCGATTGCCAACTAGCGATCAGTGTACCTTCGGGGCTAGATGGTGGTTGTTCAAATACAAAAGAACCCTTTGAGGGAGAAGAAAAGGAGATGAGTAGTGCCACATTGGAATTAGCACGTGCCAATCTAGTGATACAGTTCTCTCCGTCTCCATTTGCAACGCCTTCGGGACCGTTAGCGAAGTATGAGCTTCTGTCAATTATCCCAACAATTACTGATTATGAAGAGGGTACCGATAATGCCAAAGCCTTGGATTTGGCAGCATCAGTATTGGCCAGAGATAAATATACTCATATCCAATGTAGTGGTGAAGATAAGGAAGTTGTTGCTGATCGGTCAAATGTCAAGGATAGATTCTTATCTCGTGTTAAACAATTCACATCATCAACACTAGAATGATAATATAAAACAATAAGGTTCACAGCTACATCCACATACCATCTTTCTTCAGAAAGACAATTAAATTTCGTACATAATTTATTCCCCAATGCAGAGAGGATGGTGATATTTGATATTCTTAATGGCCCGTGACGTGTGATTCATTGGCGATATTAATTTTTGACACATATCTTGGCGTCAGGCGTAGCGTTTTGGGGATTAAGTGCACTTAAAAAGTGCCATATTGGACTTCACTTAAGTGCATTTAAGTGGCAGTTTGGGCCTTTATGGGAATAAACTTAAGTGATTTAAATGATGTTGAGTTGACTTTTATGGACTAAATCGGCCATATATCGGCCGATATTGAGAATTATGCAATCATGAAATGATCTAAATACATGTACTAATCAAGAGATATCCAAAAATGCAATAAAAAGACACCAATTTTGAAATGTGGTCTGACCCCCAACTTATCTCAAGAGAGGGCTGGTCTCCATAGTCACATGTGACATAAGCGGTACTAAGTGGTACTCAGTTTGTATGTAGCTTACTAGGTGATGTGACACAAGCGGTACTCACGTAGGGGTCTACGTAGAAATGTACCAAGCACTTAAGTGCACTTAAAAATGGCCTATATTTGGATTATTTTGCACTTAATCCCCAAAACGCTAGTCAGGCGGCATCTATCATAAGTTAGTTGGTTGTGGGCTCATTAGGATTCAATATGTTGTCTTCCGACGCCCTATTCACTCTAAACTCTTCCTTAGAACATGATAATAGTGTTAAAGGTATAAAAAATCCATCGGTACCAGCAGCTGGTGTGACGGGAGTATGTTTTGTAAAAGATCCAATTATTAACTCTCAATCTGAAATATCATCAATAAATTATGATACTGATATTGACGACAATGACAGTGATAGTACTGATGATGATGAACATCTTCAATTTAAATGTTCCAATTTACTTCTAGGACCGACAAATAATAACAATACGAAAGATACCAGTAGTATACAACCATATCAATATCAGCAAGCAACACATCTATCTGCTGCATCTCATACTTCACTTTCAGGCGCTGTGTTGGCTTCCTGTCATCAGGATGGATCTTGTAAGCTTTGGGATCTAGCTACACGACGGTGTACTGTATCAGATATATGTGTTGATTATCCAAGAGGAGGGTCTGGCCTTTCATTACGTCGTATCGGTACAACACAAAATTATACAACAAACCAATTTCTCTATCAAACTCGTGATCCTCTTGGAACAGTTACACTACATGATATGAATAGACCGTGTGAGCCAATTGTTCAACTTTATACATGTTCATCAACATTTTGTGCCATGTCACCGTGTCAAGTAGGCGATAATACAAATGAAAATCATGAAGAGTTGGGAGGGTCGAGCAACTTGGTGGCACTACCAACAGCTGAACACTCTGTCGCAGTTGTTAGAGACTTGAGATGTAAACCAGAGAATACTCCAGCATGGAAAGTGGATATTGGTGGTAGTGAATACATTAGTAGTTCGATGTATGGATCTCGAAGAAGGTTTGGAATGCTTACAAGTTTAGCACTTTGTTTGCAAGAAACTACACAAAGAGTTGTCTTGGGGTGCGGTATGGAGAATGGAGAGGCTCTCTTCTATGATCTGGGTGCAGGAGGACACAGCAGTTCGAGTGAGATAATTGATCCCAATCATATCTGTAGTGTATCACTCGGTAAAGACCCTGTACTGACACTTGATCTCGTCAGTTCTATCGGTAATAATGAAGGAAGTAGTAAGAAGTCAACGTCCCTAGTTGCAGTGGGAGGTTGTGCGGGAGATGAAGCATCAGATTTGCCTGAGTTCGATCAAGGAACTGTATCAATAATAAAGGTTTCATTAGCAACAGATACTTCTTCACAAATGAAAGCATCTATTCGTTCTAAGACACGTACCTGCTCAGTACAATCAGATGGTAAGGTTGGGGTCTCTATTTGTCGCTTTAGGTCAGATGGACGAATCTTTGGAGTGGGTGGTTGGGACCATAGGCTTCGTATTTTTGGCAGGTCATCCTCTAAGCCATTGGCTATACTTCGTGGTCATGACGATAGTGTTACTGCAATGGATTGGTCGAGAAATGCAGCTTTATCGGGATTGCTGGCAACAGGTTCAGGTGATGGCAAGATGTGTCTTTGGCGTGTATATCCTCATTCATTAAAGAAGTGAATAATTCAGTATACCTTTATGAGTAATTGCTATGCCTTTTTTACCACCATATGTCTGGCGAATTGTTCATGATTCTTAGAACTTCTTTCCGATAGTCCACATTTGTATTCATTTCTCTAATAACACTCCATGCAGTTTGATAGTCAACATCGTCATCTCTTCGCAATAGTAATTTGGCTGCGTCTTCTACTCTGATCTGTTCCGTCGGAGCCTCGTATGCATCATATTGAGCCGTGTCTATGCCTTCTTCTTCATTGTATTTAGGCAGATTATTGACATCAAACAAGTCCATAAACTTTGTATCAATGTGATCTTTCAACTTCCAGACCCACTTCCCATATATTGGTATACCAAATCTGAAACCTAAAGCCGTGCCATCTCCACACATTATCAACTTGAGAAAATCATCTTGAGGATCGTATGTTACAAGTTCACTTTTCTTTGTATTTGAGTTTGTATCAAGATATCGAATCAAGTTCTCAATGAGGATGGGACCACTTCGAACAGCATAAACACCGGCTTTTGAAGGACTCTTCTTATCGCCAATAATCTCGCAACAATCTCCCGCAGCAAATATAGACGGATGAGACAAACTTTGCATATGTGTATTAACACGTATCCATCCTCTGTTTGTTATGTCCAAGTAAATTTCTTTGTTGAGATCAAAGGATAATGTATGTGCTTCAGCGCCTGTTGCCCAGATACAGTGGCTGTATGGAATCTTCTCATGAGTTATCTTGCCATCATAATCAGAGTTGGTAGATTTGACATGAATATGAGTTGAAGTGACTTCATCGACCATCAAATTGTTTCGGACGTTAATATTGTATTTCTTCATGATAATTTGCAATGCTGAGCGGCAGGCATCAGTTTCAGAAGATAGCAACACATCACTGCTATCAATCAAAGTTATTGAAGGTTTAGAGTCCAAGAGATCATTCCATCGAGCACGAATAGCCAAGCTAAGTTCAATACCAGCTGCACCTCCACCAACAACTACAACTTGGACTTCATTTGGTTGTTTCTTAATCATCTCTTCTTCCTCTTGCTGAATACGAAGTACTAAATCTGATATTGGACGTGTGGATATAGTATATTGCTTAGCTCCGGGTAATGAAGCATGCAAACGAGTAGTAGATCCAATATCAACAGAGACTACGTCAAATTCTATACTTTCCTTCTTCTTGGTAGTACCTCCATGCTCATCTTTCACTTCTACTAACACTATCTTTTTTCCATCATTGTCAAATGACATACCTACTACTTTTCCACATATAAACTCAATATCTGACCATTCTGCTAATGAATTTAAAGCAATCTTAGTTTGATTTAGATTATATAACTTCGCAACGCCACCCGGGACCATTCCACTGTATGTAGCACTAGATTGAAGATCAATTAATGTAACGTGTATATTAGATGGTCTTGAATGTTTATTCAAAGCTTTGATAACTTGAACATGTGCATGACCTCCACCTATGAGTACTATTCGTTGCATATTATTATCTAATGATTGTCGATTCATAAGATGTGTAACACTTTGTCTTTTTGGAGGTTTGTGAGTTGATGCAAAAGCTGATATATTCACAGTGCATATAACTGATACCAATATGATATAACAAACAATAAGCTTCCTATTCAGGCTGATCATATCCGAGATAAGAGAGAGCAAAGCACATGCACAGAACATCAACCAAAGTGCAAAAAAATCTCAAACGTCACGGATACCACCAATTGAAAAACGTCTCAGCGGACCTCCGTATTCAAAAGATTATTGAACCTGATGTAGAGTAGGTATATATTATGTGGTCAATATGATCATCATGTTTGTGTACAACCACTTGATTGGCAATGGCCTGAAATTGAATTTTGCAAAGATGATGAGACATCTCAGAAATTCATCATATCGTAACTTGAATAGTACGAAATAAATATTATACTGCGGCCAATGTCTGATTTCTACTATCCAGGAATTGCAGATGATGAGTCGGATGATGATGGTGATATCTCGTCATACTGTTCGGCTGATATTGAGGGTGGTGTGGATGATATAGATATCCAAAGACAACCAAACAGATTTGAGCAAACTGCAATACAACTACAACAACAAAACGACAACAATGATATAAGTGACAATAAAAGGGGTGGTATTCACAGTGTAGGAAATGCTTATTTAGATGAAGATGAAGATGATAAAGATAACTCCATGTTTGATAACAAACAAGACGATACGAATAATAATAATGCTCAGAGTTTACATGCAACACAAAATATACAAGAAAGCAATACCCATTCTGGTCATGATAGAAGTCACTCATGCTCGGATATTACTAAAGATGATATTACACAAACAGCTAAAAGTAAAAATCCAATGGCGTCAATTATACAAAATGAACGAAATCGACGTCTTGGAAGTATGGACAGAGATTCTAATGCTATACCTGTTCATAATGAAATTAACAATATACAATCCATACCGAGAGCACAAAGTCAAAATGATACTACTGCTGCTCAAGGTGGGGTATTGGGTAATATAAGAGGATGGTTTGGGGGTGCAGCAGAGCCCAGTCCTGGACGTCGGTCTTCTGCGCCTGTAATTAAAACACAATACAATAACCTACAAGAACAAAGAAGGGAAAGTAGTCAAATTGATAATGATGACTACTCTTCCAGTTCATCGGATGATGGTGATAATTCGTCTTCTGACTCTGATTATTCAAGTGGTTCATCAAATGCATCATCTAAAAGTCCACAATATGGAGGCGATAATGACTTAACTCCACAAGAACGGGCAAGGGCACGTGCATTACGATATTTATCAAATTCATGTGTCGATGCTGGACGCAAATCTAAAACTGCATCATACGTTAGAGGGCTTGAACGGTTAGATATGAAGCGCAAGCGAGATCGATATGAAAAAGAATTGGAGATTGTAGAATCTGAAATGAACAAGGATAGAGGATTAATCAACAATAGTAGTGAAGGAGATGTAGATGCAATATCAAAAATGACTGCAAAGATTATTAGAGAGCTACCCTGTATTCAAGGTGCTGATGCAGGAGCTGGGAGTGATATAGTAGGGAAGAACTTCATATCATATGAAGAATATGCCGATGATGTCGAGGAGAATAGCAGTGATGACTTATCCACAATATGGAATAAGAAAGAATCTGTTGATTTATATGTCTCCTCTTTGCAAAGTCGACTGCATAGAGCATTAGAGCATACACGATCTCTTGAAAAACGTCTTATAGTATTGGAGCAAGCTGGTGATGATATTATTAGCTCTCTTTGTGAAGATTTAGTTGACGTTACTTCACAAGCAAATAAAAATGAAGCAAGATATGTCAAGAAAGGGAAAGAATTACAGCGCAAACGACGAAGAGAAGAAATGCGGAATCGTAGCAAGATAAAACGATCAGAACGCCGCGTTAGAAAGTTAGAAGAACGATTGATGGTCGTTTCCGGTGTACGAGATCTAGAAAAGCAATTTGAGATCGATCCACAATCTTTCTTTGAAAGTGACAACTCATCAATTGATTCATCAAGCTCTGGAGAGAAAGACGATGAAGATGATGAGGTATTACTTGAACAGAAATTGACTAATATCAAAGCAAAGAATGAGATAGATAAGGATCAACATGTGTCCGAAGTTGAATCTATTTGTCGGCAATGTGAGCAGTTAAAGTTACGGCTTTCAGTAGCTCGTCTTGTGATGGAAGGAGATGATAATCTGCGAGAGTATGTTGCATTACTCGAACGGTTGAATATACGACAACAGCGGAAAGATAGTGCACATGATTCTGATTATGGAGATGAGGACATATCTAGACTTCACACAGCAATTCCACCACCCCCTTCAATCATTACAAGAACTCGTGCAAAGTTACTAAAAGTTACTCATCTGGGTCATATATATGAACAGAGACTTGCCATATCTAAGGCCTTTACTGATGCTACTATCAATGCTCTTGATCAGGAGCTTGTAGAAAGAGAAACAGCGAGTCAAAAAATGGAAGTGAGATGCTTGAATGAATTAGTAATCGTTGATGCTGGTATAAAGGATATCATAAAGGAAACAACTGACAAACTAATAGAGTTAGATGGAGAAGCACAAGAACTAGAAGATGCAGTAGCAGCTTGTGCTGCTGAAAAGCATATCACTGATCTAGATAAAATGTTTGGAAGTTTGAATACTACTGCTGTCCCAACGACAACAGATGATGATGGAGTATACAACAAACCAGCTAGTGATGCAAGTATAGAGACAAGTATAGACGAAGAGAAAACAAAATCAGATGAAACAATAGAGGAGCAGATTCCTAATAAGCCATGGCGAACCTACTCTGAGTCGCCTCCTAAGGATACTCCAAACTCATCTGAATTGCCAGAAAATGAGTCGTCTAGCAAAAGGTCGACCGAAGAGGTTGAGGAAGACAGAAGGATGTCTCTAGATTCCAATGATAAAGTCGACATTAAATCCTCTCTGCCTTTGACGTCGAGTATCGAAGCATCTTTGCCTGATAAGAACAAGCTCCTGTCATCTAGTCAAATTGATGATATACATGAAACCCAGACTGGCAATCAGAATGAGATTCCTGGCGCTGATGACCCTTCCCAGGCTGGTAATGATTTGCACTTACAGCCAAAACAACCCAGTAGTAGTAGTCTTCTGAATGAGAAAGTAGAACCTGTTGTCGAGTTGAAGAGTAAAGATGACAACAAATCTGATCTGAAGAAGGTCGAACTTAAAAGGCTTGGGCGTGAGTTTAAGTTCACACTAGCAGAGTATCAAAAATCATGTGACTTGTCTGCTTCTGATACTAGAGTTGAACAACTTGAGCAAATGAATAAACTTGTCTTGGAGATCGCTCATGTCGGTGGTTTAGAAGTTAATACTGACTCTGCAATACCTCGACAACCAGAGCTAACGAAAATGAATAGTTGGTCTCTGAAGACGTCATCACATCAAAAGTCATCTGATGAAAAGGAACACCGACGTGAAAAGAGACTTTCGAAGAAAAAGAAGAAGAAGAAGCGGCAACGTCGTGATAGAGAAAGTCGAGAGAAGAATAATAAGACAACACTGAAAGCAGCTTTGAATGATTTCTACAGAGACTCTGATGAACGAAGTCAATCTCTTGTTTGGTAGTCTACTTTTAAGTATGTTTCAACAACTTGAAGAATTGGATCTACATCTCTTCAATCAAATAGAGTCTCCTATATCTATATACCTAAGTGCTTAATGCCTATTTCTTCTCCAGACATACTAGTTAGATGGCCTGCACCCGTTCGGTTCTGTGGCGCTCTCAATGATGCGAGTGGGGGAGGGGCCCCACGAGTGCCTAAAAACAATCAGCTTGCGTCTATCTATGTGAAACACCATGTTCAATACATCGCTAAATATTCGCTAAACAGATACTAATACCCTTTGTCGTTTACTGTACTGCCTCAAATGAGAAGCCTAAATTTTAATGTGGGATACCTTGAAATACTCTAAGTGTCATACATTGAAGTAACAGTACCACAACTGCATAGTTGTTTATTTGTTGTCCACATTTCCTGCGCGGAAAGCGAGCTCCAGACGCGATCTTAAAGGGCAAACGGTATGTGTATCTGACTGAATCTAAATAACAGGCCCACCATTATCTTATAGGATGGGATGCATGGAGCGTAGCGGAATGCATCCCCGCGCCTTGAAGCTGCGCGGTTGATCCAGGAGACAAGCAATACTTTGTTGCTATTATGTACACAGTCTAACTACTCTCCTCATCTTTCTGGGATTTTGTGCTCTCTTGTTACAAGTTCGGATACCGTCTTCGTATCCTAAATCCTAAAAAATCCTCCCCTTGATTATGAGAGTTTTCGCAGTTTTCCATTTCCATAGTGAAGATGACGGCTTCTACCTATTGTCTGCATTACCAATCTGTCTCTCCATTGTTTACCAATCTTGAATTATATTAGAATGAAACGGTTTACTTTTCTTGTATGTTTGATATTGGCGGCACCGTTGTATGCTTTTCAATGTATACAATACAATACAAATTTCTTGGCTGTTCACCATCGACAACATCGGAAGGTACATCTCTTTGCATTAGATGATGATAGAGAGCTTGATGATTTAGCTCCTCCGTCTGTAAATTTTAGCCGTAACTCGATTCTATTTGGAGATGATGTGAGTGTTATCAAGATATGAAGTGTTATCTTACTATCTGATGAAATAATAATATCAATATACATAACATAACATCATTAATATTTGTTTTTATCTTATAGCCTCCCACACAAAGAAAGAATGGTGGTCTACAAATATGGAGAGAAATGAAAACAATCCTGCCCAATTTTATAACAGGATCGTGGAAGAATGGCGCTGGTGATAAGAAACCATTAGAAAATGTGTACAACACATGTTTTGTTAGAATACCAACGGTTATGATGGCAATAGTATATGCTACAAACCTTGTCAAAGGGCATGGCTTGATTATGAATGTCGGTTACAATGATTTCGAAGTACCACCTCTAATAGTATTGAGTATAATCATTGCCATTCTTAGATGAAGTCAGTGTATAGATATAAATATAATTATTAATAATGTTTGTATTGGCTGGGGTTCACTTATTCTTCCTCTTCTTGAGTTTTGATTTCGATTCTGCTACCTGCCATATGAAACCAACACTTTCCAATTTCTCTATTCTTTCTTCTGTCAACGGAGATCTATCTCCATTCTGTAGCTTTTTGTAGTTCATTCTTTGTACTACAACCCATCTAGCCAAAGGACCATTCACCTTCTCTCTCACATGAGCATGACCATTGAGCTGTACAAACTCACATAGTTCAAGATATGAGCGATTCCACTTGTAATCTCTCGCATTCCAAACGAAGTCTACTTCTTCTAGTAGTTGTAATCGCTCCTCGGTCATACCAGTAGCCAAGCTGTTTGCTCTTTCAATCTCCTTCCTTATTTCTTCATCTGATACCTCAATATCTTTCCATTTCTCTTCAAGTATCTTCCTATCCATGAAACGTTTGTGATCTAGCCGTTGCTTATCAACCCATCGTCCAAGAAGTATATTTTTCTGAGTATATTCTTTGGGCACCAAAGAATCACCGTTATTGGTTATATAGGTCTTCAATTCTTCATATCTTTCATACCACTGTTCTTCAAGAACTTCGAAGACAAAATTAATATCTTCCAGCTTTCGTATTCTTTCGTCAGATAAAACTACTTCATAATCGTTTGGTTTTGCTCCTTTACTTTCTTCTTGCTTTCTAACTTGATAATTTCTCCTTTGCTTTGATACCCATAAACTTAATTGGAAATTTTCTTTGCACTGCCACGGTACTAAGCAATGGCCATGCTTGGCTGCATATAACTTTAATTCTTCATATTTAGTATTCCATGAATGCTCAAACAGATTCCAAACGAATCCAATTGAGTTCAACTTTTCTATTCTTTCATCAGACATCATCACATGATATCCTCTATCAGGGATTTTACCCGACTCCTCGCATTCTGTTCGCATTCTGTATACTTGGCGACTGTTGTCCACAAAATTCCCCAACTGTGGATTGTCAGGATATGTTGCTGGTACAAGGGTATCGCCATGTACGGCTCTGTAATCTTGAAGTGCTTGGAACATACTTTCCCAATGTGTTCTTCTTGTGGATGATTCACTGACAATAGAAGTTGAAACATTATTGGATTTGTTGTCTTCTATTTCATTGCTAATAACGGCATCAGTACTGGTAGATAAGCATCGATATGCTATCCTACTTGGTGATAGTGATAAAATTTTAGGATTTGTTGTTGCAAGTTGTTGATTGAATGAGTTCCTTCCGATTAATCTGATAAAAGAAGGGGAAACATATGATGTTTGCATAGACTTAATTCTCAATAACAATACCATGACAGCTACTTGTAGGATAATAGTCTATCCGGCTGTGTGGTAATCGTTAGGCGTTGGCGCATAGGGGGGCCGGGGGGTGCCCCCCGGAAAGTCATACCTCAAAGTGCCTTCAAATGGCTATTTCGTACACAATACGGGTACTTTACGGGTACAAATGACGTATATATGGGTACAAATATCCATATTTGTATCCAAAATTTGCCCCCATATCTCATGGGGGGATTTATGGGGGCTAAACCCCCGGAATCGACATTTGCTCCCCCCTATGCGCCAAGGCCTAGTAATCGTAGCAAAATTTCTATGAGAGTTTAGGATTTCTACCCGATTGTGGGTAAAAAGTATCATAAATAATCAACACAGATCGATGATGAAGAAGTGCAAGTATTGTACAGCCATAAGATATCCATTAGATCATCCTATTAGAGAAAGGAGCTAGTAAATCGTCTACAGTATCCTTTGCCATCGTCGGCGGCTCGTTATATCAGTATGATGTTAATTTCAATTGCAATTACAAAATATTGATTGCGATCGGTATGAGTGATTATTATGATTATAGTAATAAATTACAGTATGACATCAGATAGTTCAAAATATGATAAGGATTTCATTGATGTACTAGTACCGATATCACATGAATACAACCCTGATAATAGTATTGGCGGAAATAGTAGTTACACAAATCTATACTCAATTGAATCAATAGATAAAGTAGTAGTTGATGACAATAGTGGTGAAGATGTCTGGAGACAATTTGAAAAGCATTTACACAAGTCAGAACCATTGAAGTTTGTCCAATGGGAAAGCATGATGCAGAAGAGTGTAGATTCTACTGCTGGATCATATCTTAATAGACGTGGTAACTTGATTGAATCATTTGATTCATTAATTGAATCTTTGCCAAGTGAGGCTTTAGATTCAACAGTAACAGTACAAGCAAAGCCACCGTCAACAAGATGTAAGCTTTGCAGTGATGAAGGCGATGAATCCCCCACAGAGGAAGAGAAAATGCGGCATAATCTGCATATTGCTGATAGTACTCTGACGGTAGCTCAATATAATGTCGGAGACGAGAGTAATATGTTCTTTGGACAAGGTGATCAAATTACTACCAACAGAACTCTTCGTGAGATAATAATGAGCGATACAACAACTAATGAAGCATTGAAGATATGTGTTGCTCAAGTCAACATATATTCAAAGGAGAACTCTGGTGTTGCTGCAAGTGTTACCAAGTCTGGTAGAATTATCGTTGAAGAAGCTAAGAACAACAAAATGGAAGGTCAGACTAATATATCTGAGCTTTCTTCAATATTACCATGGATAAGAGTCCCCTCCTTTCTTCTTTTAAATGATCAAGTAGTAATACAAGAAGTCAATTTGTGGCTCAATCCTGATAGAGACAAGGAGATTAAAACAAACACTCATTACGACGGCCATCATAACATATTGATGGTACTCCATGGTACAAAGACTGTCGAACTTTCGCCACCGGGGGCAATTAAAGGCTCACCATTACATGGGCAACATACAAACCATCCATTTATCCTACAAGTTGAAGAAGTAGGGGGCGACTTGATTCATGACAACTTTAAGCATGACGTAAGTCCATATAGACTTCACAACAAGGCAGAAGAGAATAATATAGTTGTGTCAGTGAAGAAAGGACAATTACTGTTAATCCCCGAGGGATGGTGGCACAGAGTCGAAAGCTCGGCAGAATGTATGGCTATAAACATTTGGTTCGATCACAGCTCAAGCTTATCAAGCATTGTACACGACAACAATCAACATCAGCTTCCATATCAAGCACGAGAGATGGTCAGAAGATACATTGAGGCTAACATTGAGCATGCAAACAAGGAGAGATTTCCGTTTGCAATAATGCTGGATCGTCTTGGTATGACATTTGGAGGATATAGAAGAGAACCAGGCAAACCAATTAGACACTTCATTAGTGAGATGCATCTTGGTCGTATTGTTCCACAAGAACGTGAGAATGAAGAGATTGTAAAAGGCTTAGCAGTCATCGAGCGCTATGGTAGACAAGTGTTAGGAGTATCATTTGGAGAGAATACTGGACACATTCAGCCGCTACGGCTCCTTGCGCTTCCTCATGCAACAACCTGCATAGGGACTATGATATCTTTATTCATTACTGTGCTTGAACCATCAAAGCCAAGAGATCGAGTTGCAATGTTCTCTCTATTTCAGAGGTTCCCTCCTGTAACAAGTCACTTTCATCGTCAAGTGTTTACGTCCATCATCGAGGGCATTACACAGGAAGCTTGCTATACTCTATCGATTGCTTGGGAGAAGCATGAATCTGTATCAGATGTTGAAGCAAGCTACACATCTCTATTTGGAAGATGTGTTGGCGATAAAGGAAGAAAACACTTTACAAAGCAGGTAGATAAATTCCGTAATGAAACTGCAAAGAAGTTGATTCTTGAAGACTTAATGCTGTTAAATCCAGCTTGAAGAAGTTGTTGGTTGATTGATTGATGATGATGATGAAGTTATGCATAATATATATAATATATGTTCATTGCATAAATAAACTGATTTATGAGTAAGTGTAGAATATTCTAGTACTTACTTTCCTTCTCTTCAAGGATACCATCACCTTTTAAAAAAGGTGATGGTATCTGACATATCCCCCCTCCCCTGACGTCCTGTGTTCAAACTAAGTGGTGATCCTCCCTTCGATAGCAGCGCTATGGATATCCGCAGCAAACTTACGCGCCGGACTCATCTCATCGAAGGTAAAACACCGGAAGAGGATAGAATGCCACAAGATGATAATAAGAAAGATAATAAAGTGAAAGTATTAAACAAATTGAATGAGGCACCAAAAGGTTCACAAGTTACATATTTGGCTTGGATCGATCTCCTCGAGGAATTTCTTAGCGCTGTTGCTACAGAGGATGTCGATATTCCAAACCGTAAATCCTTTGCTATTCGGTTAAATGCGACAAAGATTGGTCAGGCAAAATCTATCAAGAAATTCAAAATTAAAATGGCACGTCTACAATCGATTATTCCATTTGCAACAATTAGGTACATTGCAATTATCATTCCACCTCATTTGGTAGAAAAGGGATTTACAGGAAAGCATGGTGAACAATCGGCACATTTAGTATACATAGATTACTGGGTTCTTGGTGAATGGTTTGATTTGGCTATTGCGCAGCGAGAGGCTCTAGTTGCTCGATTTCTAAGATTAGGATGTTTAAGATTTGATGGCCAAACAAGTTCTCCTCAGTTGAATTTAACTGGAGATATTGCTGGCACACGTGGTAAAGTATACTTTGCTAGATTCGATTGGGATGAGCATGATTTGAAAATCATTACTACTCTTCAACAAAATGTGGCACATCAATCTACGTGTATGAAAATGCTCTCTGTCAAAATTGGTAGTGGTAAGGTCATCATCAGAGGAGGTGATGTTGATTCAGATGGTTCAGATGATAATGATGATGATGATGATGATGATGATGATGATGATGATGATGATGATGATGATGATGAATATGTGGGTACATTTCGTGGATCACAGTTTATTACATTCACCAGCCAGTTAACAGAAACAACGATCAAAGCATTCGAATGTAATGGGATGCGACGAGAAGAAAGGTTACTACACAATCGAAATCATAGCAAATGGGTAGGAAGTGGTGAGTGGTTTAATTTGAATGATGCTGAAGTGGATATGCAGATTGTTCCACATGCAATCATTAAAACAACATGGGAACGTCAAAGACGTGGGCGTAGATCTTGTTATTATGAGGATGAGGTTTATGTATGGGTTAATTTAGGCATTATTGAAGAGAGGGAGATGCAGGATTGGACAGTGGAGGGTAAAATTCATCATAGAGAAGAGGAATAATAACATAGCATGTATTATTTGCACTATATACTGTATTTATCTTTGTGTATCTATTCTGTAATGCCTTTCCCACGCTTTGATTCTTCCAATCCCTTTAATGCCCTCTCCTTTGCATCAGCAAATCCAAGTCGCTGATACATTCGTTCCATCTTACGGCGTGCTTCTTCCGGGGAACACGTGACCCTGGCGTTTTTGTCATAGACAGGTGCTAGGCATTCCTTCTTTGTTGCACAACGAATGAAGCTTCGTACTTTCCTATCCAGAGCAGGGAGATACTTATCATGACTCTTGAATTGAGGTAATTTCTTATCTGGTTTGCCAACTTTCCGAAACAAAAGAGCAATGTCACCTGGATCAGATATCACTTTGCTCAAGTTCATTGTAATATCATTCAATATTTGACTTTGTCCTTGTTTAACGAGATTGGTCTTGAAGTCCCAACACTCTACAGCTTTCTTTACTTGTTCTATGTCCGGCTGTTTCAGTGATGTCACAAGATCACACGCCTTGACCTCAAGCGCCAATTCCTTCTCCCTCTTTAACTTTTCCTTGTTGTTGAGAAAGCTCTTGCCACACTTGTACCGTCTCTGGCGTTCTGTATGGCGTTTTGTTCTTTCCTGACATACTTTCTTCTCCACATGATTATTCAACCAGGAAATATATGTAAACTCTTGTGAACATAGAGGACAAGTCATCGAGGCTATTGCTGGTGAACAAACTTCCTTTTCAATCTTCTTCAAAAAAGGTAAAGGGTACCAGCCATAATCCAAGGTCCGAGCATTACGTCCCAATATCCAGCCGTTTGTAATTTTACTCAAATGTAATGTTCGGTCATCATATCACCAACTTGCAATGGCAGTTGATTATTCGATTTTGAATAGTCAGGCGTGAAGGATTGGATGGCTTGGTAATACTGAATATCCAATACCTCACCATTCTTCAAATTTGGCTCCAACTTTTGGACCTTCTTCTCCTCACCTGTATCATCCTGCTTTCTCTTTTTTGATAATGTTGATTGAGAAATAGTAGCCTTTGGCTTCTTTGCAGATGAAGGTTGGTTGGATGAACGTAGGTTAGATTGTTGAGATGTTGCAGATTGACATGATAATGTAGGTTGTATAGTATTATAAATTGGTGTATTATCATTGTGGTTTGGTATATTGTTATGTTGTCCAGATGATGATTCGTGTTGGGGGTGGATATTATTATTTTGAACCGTTGTTTTGTCAGACAACGGGGACACTGCACTGCCATCATTATTAGTATAATTACTATATAAAGATGCATCATTTTTATTATTATCATCAGCAACAGCACTTCTTTTATTTCCAGATAAACTACTCCTCGATTGGCGTGAGGTATGAGATGATTGTGTTGGGATTGGTGCATGTGAATTAACATCAAATTGCGGCGATTTAACGGACGAAGGCATGGTACTATTGCTACTCATATTAATTATTGTATTGTTTGTATTGTTGATATTCTAATATTACGGCTAATTGTTAGAGTGCTCTATATTTTGTAGTGGTCAATGTGAGAGTAATATGTAGTAGTTATAGTTACCAACTGCCGCTGCCAAGAATGGGAAATTTCACTAAAAACTCAGAAACTTCTTAAAATTTTCAATGTGAGATGGTATCCTCTAGCCTTTCGTACTTTCAGTATAACTTAGATAGTTGTTGTTTTGGCTTATTGATATTGTTGTTTTTATAAAAGGATAGATGCAGTAATTGTATTGCCGGATATTGCATATTATTTGAACAATGAATTTGTGGATAAATGAAGCAATAATAAACTCTTCCATCGCCGAACAGGAGCAGAGTGAGGGCAATAAAGGAACCCTAACTCATTCCAATAGCAATTTATCAGCTAAATCATCATTCGATATCAATGTAGCATCATCACGAAAGGCTACTTGGGTATGGGTCGAATGTGTAGTTGTTTCTGGATCGGCACATGGTTTATTTGGTCATTCATCATCTTCGCGCAGCCGTGGTAATAGTAATACTACTACTGCTACTGCACCATTATATAAAACTCGCGGTGGTAATTCGAATTCAAGGTCTATACCACAGGCAGAAGAAGAAATACTAACAATTCGTATAACAGATCAAGAGAATGAACATGTAAATCAAGTTATATCAATCTCCCGACGTCACCTGTTAGCAGTTGGAAATGGTAGGGGTGTAGTACTACCAGCTAACAAAACACCTCAAGATGATACAGAGCTACCATCTGATCTTACACAATTGACACATTTACATGAACCAGCTGTCGTAGATTGTTTAAGGCGGAGGTATAAATTAGATGGGTGGAAGATGTACACATCCAGTGGACCAATATTAGTAGCAATTAATCCTTGTAGAAATATCAAGGGTTTGTATGATGATAATGCCATGAGAATGTATTGGCAGTGGGGTGAAAGATTAGCCAATGGAGGTGTTGATGAAGCAAAGAAGAATTTACCACCACATGTGTTTGGTGTAGCTGATGCTGCCTATAGAGGAATGATGCGCGGATTAGACTTTTCTAGGAATAACAATATTCTTGAAGAAGAGAAGAAGGATGAAGAAGAAGCAGGTATGAAGGATGATATAATTGCAAATCAGTCGGTATTAGTGTCAGGAGAATCTGGAGCTGGAAAGACTGTAACTACAAAGTTTATTATGCAATATTTGGCAGCTTTATCAAAGAAGGTGGATTCAGATCACATATCTGGAAGCGGTGGCAAAAAGACATCTATTGAGCAACGTGTACTACAATCTAATGCCATCCTTGAATCGTTTGGAAACGCACGAACATTGAGAAATGATAATTCATCAAGATTTGGCAAGTTTATTGAGCTCCGATTTTCAGATCGTGGACAACTAATGGGCGCATCGATCGACACTTATCTATTAGAAAAGGCCCGTATTGTTGGACATACGGCAGGAGAGAGAAGCTACCACATCTTCTATGAGATATTATCAAGTAAGGGGAGGGGATCACTTTCACTTAGTGCTTCAGAGCGAAAGAAGTTCTTCATCGACAACAAAACTGCTGCTGACTTTGCTATTACCACTTCTGATGGTGGAAAGGATAGATCAAGACTGATGCACAATGCCTACGAGGATCACACTAAAATGTTTGAAGAACTAAGAGCTGCCATGAACACAATGGGATTTAGTAGGCCTGAACAAATGGAAATCTTTCAGACTATTTGTGGCTTGTTGCACCTATCAAACTTGACACTCGACGATGCATTTGTTGATACAAATGATGGTGAGGAATGCATGTTGAATAAGAACAGCTCATCATTAGCCCCAGCGCTGCAGTTGTTGGGTGTTTCATACGATTCTCTTAATGCTGCTGTAACAACTGTACAATTCAGGGCTGTGGATGAATTAGTCAAGAAGAACCTGAACGAAAGTCAAGCAATTCGTGCAGTGCAAGCGTTGGTCAAGGGCGCTTATGATTGTGTATTCACATTATTGGTAGATCGCATAAATTTGTGCATTGCTGGACCATCTTCGGAAGTTGAAACTCATCAAAGTGGTGCTGCTTTCATTGGACTGCTTGATATTTTTGGATTTGAGAGCTTTGGTGTCAACTCGTTTGAGCAACTCTGTATTAACTATTGCAATGAAAGTTTACAACAACAGTTTAATAGATTCGTCTTCAAGCTGGAACAACAAGAGTATCAACGTGAGGGGATAAAATGGGATATGATTCAGTTTGAGGACAACCAAGACATATTAGACCTGATCGAGGCGAGGCATGGTGGTATCTTAACAACGTTAGATGAACAGTGTAAACTTGGGATGAGATGTAATGATAAGACATTCGTATCGGCAGTATATAAGAAATGTATGACGACAAGTAAACGATTTGATGCAAACAAGAAGCAGCAATCGCAGGGAAAGTTTTGCATCGAGCATTATGCTGGATTGGTAGAATACGACACAAATGGATTCATGGAGAAGAACAAAGATGAAATTCCAATGGAGGCTAGTGAACTCTTCTCAAACAGTTCCTGCGCTTTCATTCAAGATGTTTCACTTGCTATTTCAGCTAAGACGAATGGCACCCAGATTAATGGCAGTAGCAAACGCAATGCAGCAATGAAATCATCAATATCAAGGACTTCAGTCGGGGGTCAATTTAAGGGACAGCTCCTTAAATTACGAAAGAGAATAGATGAGACTTCGCCACATTACGTCCGTTGTCTCAAGCCCAACGATCAGCTTCAACCAAACAGCTTTGATCCTCATATTGTCGTTGATCAATTAAGATGTGGGGGTATTCTTGAAGCTATTAGAGTCAGTCGAGCTGGCTTTCCACATCGATATACATTTGAGCATTTCGACCAACGATTTAGTTTGCTTGCTATATCACTGACTCCACGGAGTGAAGCGACTAAACAACAGCATAGACCTCGGCGTGTAGTTGGGAAATTGAACCTTGGCAATAAGGCCACAACTCCTGGAAAGACGAAGAAGAAGTTCAACCCAACGAAGCTGAAGAAAGATCCAAAAAAGAGCTGTGAATCTCTTGTCAAGACGATTGCAAGATATATCATGGCCGAGAAAGAAAAGAATAAGAAACCTGTGGAAGAGAAGAAGCCAGAGATAGATTCAGATTCTTTATCTCCTCGTTCTTTTTGGAAAACTCAACAGTCTCCCCAACGAGGAGGCAATACCAATTATGTTCACAAACCAGTAGACACGAGTGCAGCAGGCATCCAAATGGGGCTAACAAAGGTATTCTTATTACAAGATACTTTTGATTGCATAGAACGATTGCGAGGTCAAGTTATGTCATCTAGTGCTACTAAGATCTCTGCCATTGTGCGTATGTACCAGGCTCGTCTTGCATATCTCGAGGTACTCTCTGATATGAGAGAGTTAATTCGCAGAAGTATGGGAGGAGGAGGTGACATGAATCGAGGGCATGAGGAACTAAAGTCGGGTGACACTGTACCCCTGAACCAGATTGATGTCAACCTAGTAGAAGTCTTTGAATCAAAGTCAGCTTATAATACAGCCAACAAAATTGAAAAGAAGAAGGAGGTTGAGTTTGAATGGGTTTCAATAGGTCATGGTAGGTTTGTGAAAAGATCAATAGAAGTTGCTCAGACTTTCGAATCTGATTTTGTTGATTTATAGAAGTTGTTGGGGCAAGTAGGAAAGCGGAATAGTAGTGTTAAGATCAGACATGATTATCAGTTACAAAAGGTATACCTGCTATAATTCATTATATATATTGTTTCCTAAATCCTAAACCTACTGACCCCAGCAACCAAGCGACGAATCAAACGGATCGTCGCATATGCAGGCTTGTCTACCATCTCGATCCTCATCGCAAACTCCTCTTCCTGAACAATTCGATGGACAAATCATGTATGGGCAAACTGCAGCGATCCTCGGACACTCAATTCGCACGCCGTTCTTGGTATCGATAATCTCGCCATCGTGTTTACAAGTAAAGACTTTATCTTCGAATGTTATGTCAATACCCTGGGTGTCTTCGTTACATGTCCCTATTAGACACATTGCTTCACCCTCTTCAGTCAAGAAACACTTGCTTGACTCGCCATACACTTCACCCTGAATTGAGTTTATAGCACCTTCTTGTGTGCAATCAATTGCACCTCGAACGTGCATGGGGCATACATCACCATCAGAAGGAAGGGACGAATGGAAAGATGCAACATCAGTAGGAAAGTGTAACAGGTCGCATTCTGCCTTGAATGAGTGAGTAACGTCACACCCCAGTTTTCCTTTTTGGGAGCAATGAAAGCCTTTCCCATGAGTGGTAGAAACCTTGACATGTCGGGTACCCTCAACATCCACAGCACAAGTACCGCCACCATCGCGGGCAAACTGACATCCTGCTCCTCGGCCAAATGGCATCTCAGAGGAAACAGTATAGTTGGCAACATACCATGAGGAATCTTCAAGGATCGCAAGTGTGAGTGGAGAAATGGTGGTGCCTGATCCTTTCCTCTGCTCTCCCGATATCATTTGAAAGGCTGACACTTGTTCGCCGAGGAAGATGCGCTGGTAGTTGAGGTTGATGAGGTAGAGCAAGGCATTAGATGAAATATCTAGAGAAGAGTAACGATACAATCCAAAACAAAGAAGAGTAAAAAGTAGTACTTACATCATCAAGAAAGCCGCCGAAACAACTAGTGCCACCCTTCTTTACTTCCATCCTTGCACCGGTTAATGTCATACAATTGAAATGATTCCTAACGACCTCAATTACTCGCGGGGTGCGTAGTTCGTAGTATACATTTCCTGTGCTTGTGTCGACGTCTTCGCTGATAATATTAGAAAGTGATACGCTTTCTTGTGATCCGTCAATGCAATTGGCATATGTTTCGGTTGTACCATAAGAAGTATCTGTATCAGGGTTATGATAATGTTGAAATAACGAAGTCGATGCGCCAAGAATACGGGATGTTTCTGTTAATATATATTCATTGTAATCTTCAAGAACTTTCGTTGGTATTGCTTGTTGTGTATCATCAGTCTTCACTGCTGCTGATGACGATAATACACTTGATGAGATGCCGGGTATATTATTAGTACAAATATTAATATTCGCGACTAATGGTCGCATAAATTGATCAAAATCACATATAGAGGAGTGCAAGATTGAGCCTCCGCAGAATGTATTGTCCCCGCTAACATACACAATAATGTCGGCATTATCCACGCCTGTTTCTCTATGGAGTTGCGGTATATTTGCGCCACCACAACTTGGTACGGTGGGTATTATATTGTCCATAACTGGTGGTAATGATAATGCTTGCGCCCAAAAGGTGGCAGTTTGGTTGAATGAGTTGTCAAGGAATTGTGATAGTATCTTACTATTCTTCAAATCATCTACTCCATCATCGTGATCTGGGAGCAAGAAGCGAATACGGAGTGGTCTGATTGACGGTTCATGCTCATCATAATCATAATCAGATACAATATCTTGATAGTCGATGATAATTTGTTGATGTGGTTGTACCTCGCGTACTTCCAAGCCAACAAGATGGCGTCCACGATCAAGATTAGAATATGTGGTTTGTGATTGGTCCGACAACGCTGCTGATGTATCAGTGAAATTGACTTCCGTTGTGGGTGATTCTAGTTCTGAAGTAGAATCAGCAGGGACACTTTCAATGACTGTTTGTTTGTCGGTAGAGGAGTCGGCATCTTCTTTTGGTAACAACTCCATATCATTTGTGGAAGTATCATATATTGACGACGAATTATCATCAATATCATCTTCGGCCAACTCATTTGATTCGAGGAGTGAAGAACGATATTTCGATATTGATGCCAACGTATTCTCATACATGATAGGAATGTTGCTCGATGATGATGAAGTGCTAATTCCGTCCATAATATCATCATCTCCCTCGTCAATAATTCCATACGAGGCAAAGTTCTTCATTGCCAAATTAGTACCGGCAAATGCCAAAAGGCCCTTGGGAGCATTCTCCTCAAGTTTAGCAAGTAGTGCCATATATTTTGACTTGTCGTCCTCCTTCTCTTTTCGTAATTCCAAAATCTTTGCATCATCTTCTTGCAATTCCAATGAGCCCACGCCACCCATTTTCCCAACCTTGGCTAGTAATTCAGATAACCTTGCCTTATCTTGCTGTTCCTTCTTACGCAGTTCATTAATCTCCATATCTTCATGCTTAAGTTCAATTTCTCTCTCAACACTATCGTCGATAAGTCGGGGTAATAGTGTTGAGAAGACTGCCCTGTCGTGTTGTTTCTCGTCGTTCAAGTGTGCTATTTCTTCATCAAGAGTGGCATCTCTTGTAACTTCGCCTGTATTCTGCATCAACCCCATCATGGTTGATACCCCCAGGGCTGGTAAGGGGATATGATGTTTAGTGTGATATGATTCATAATCAAATTCCTCGTCACCTTCTTCTTCGTCATCAGCAAGAGAAGGTTCTGTCACTGGCGGGAGATATCGTATGTGTTCTTCGCCTTCTACTTCTTGATGGTGCTTAACTCGTTCCTTTAGCAATTGAAGTTTCAATTGATCCTGTGCCACCTGTTCATGTAGAGTAGATATCTCTTGATATTTCTTCTGCAACTTTTCGTCGTTGAGTTCACCTTCGTGCAGCTCTTTTTCCTCGAGAGTTGCAATCCTCTCTTTATCTCGCTGGAATTCTTCTTGAAAGTTGGATATCACCCTGGCCTTTTCATGTATCTTTTCTTCATTGAGGTTAGCTTTGAGCAACTCTTCTTCCTCTAAAGTTGCAACCCTCTCTTTATTTCTTTGGAATTCTTCTTGAAAGTTGGATATTACCCTGTCTTTTTCGTGTATCTTGTCTTCGTTGAGGTTAGCTTTATGTATCAGCTCTTGCTCCTCGTCCTTGATGTTTGGTGGAACGACTTGTTCTTGACTCTTAATGATAGTATCCACTGTCTCCTCTTCGTCTGAGGGCACGGTCAGTCTCCTTCTTGCATCATGCGAGGTAACTTCAGACGTCGCGCTGCTCTCCGGAGTAGATGCCATAAAGGATTCGTCAATAAGGATAGAATCTTTCCCATCAAATGGTACCGTTAGCCTCCGCCTAGCATCGGAGGTCGTATCAA